>Ga0307514_10000762_pt1 | contig 53648 bp, 45 predicted proteins | sample 16_EM_MG_FD_203088 | JGI IMG/M metagenome (GOLD analysis project Ga0307514, IMG submission 203088) | Populus trichocarpa ectomycorrhiza microbial communities from riparian zone in the Pacific Northwest, United States - 16_EM | ecosystem: Host-associated > Plants > Roots > Unclassified | place... | reverse complement strand
CTTGACATCATGTTCCTTGGCTTCATCAGCTTTGTGCTTGTCGCCGACGGGCTCCGGATGTGTTAACACGCCCTAGCCGACCTCGACGTCGATCCGCCGGCCGCCGGTCTGCGCGCCGTGATTTCTGGTCACTCCCACCGACCGTCCATGACCGAGCGCGATGGTGTGCTCTACCTGAACCCCGGCAGCGCCGGCCCGCGCCGCTTCAAGCTTCCTGTCTCGGTGGGCGAACTGCAGATCAGCGGGGACGTCGTGAGCGGCAAGCTGGTCGAATTCATGAGCTGATCGCCACGGCGTTATCAGGTCGCGTGACATACTCGCCCGGCTCAAAAAACCAAGGTTGGTGGCGATGAAGTGGTGGATGCGGCTCGCGCTGTTGGCGAGCATGGCGGCCGGCGTGCAGCAAGGGGTTCTGGCCGGCGATATCGCCGTCGTGACCGCCAGTCCGCTGTACCGGCAGCCGTATGCCTGCAATGAAGACTGGCAGGGCCGCAACCAGGGCCTGGGCGAAGAACTGGGCCAGGACTGCTGGATCCAGGAAATGGCCAGCGGCCCCGAAGGCCGCGCCTGGATGCAGGCCTACAGCGGCAGCGGCCGCGAGAACGCCGACTGGTACGGCTGGAGCAAGGACGTACTGTCGCCCTGCCAGTGCGAAGTGGTTGACCAGCGCGACAACCCTGTCGTCAACTGCCCTGGCATCCCTGGCCGCCCCCCGCCGCTTTCATCAAGCTGCGCCGCGACGACGGCGTCTTCTTCATGCTCACCAGCGTCACCCGCCCGCGGGTCAAACCCGGCGACCGCGTCAAGCCCGGCCAGATCCTCGCCCAGGTCGGCAACAACGGCTACGCCAGCCAGCCCCAGGTGCACATCGGCGCCTGGAGAGGCAAGGAGCCGCTGCAGATTCGCTTCGACCAGCAGCGCATGGCGGACCTGTTTGAGGAGTGAAGGGCTTCCGTGCGTTTCCCGCCAGGCCGGGGCTAGCATTGCCGCTTGGTTGATTCGAGAGGTTTCAGATGGCGTTTGGCGAGCTACTACGTTCGCCGCTCGCGTGCGTCGTCTTCTTCATGGCCGCATCGGCCTCTGCGCAAGGCTATGGGCCTTGGTCCTTCGGCATGACGCGCGAGGAGGTTCGCGCGGTCGCAGCCCACGGTCCGTACTACGACTTCAAGAATCTGGACATTGGCACCCAGCAAGGGCCGTTTGAGGGCGGTGTCGTGCCTACGTCTTTCTACTTTCTGAACGACAAGGTCGAGCGCGTCATGTTGATGCTGTACCGAGGCAACGACTCCGCGGCCGCAGAACGGGCCTGGCAAGCAGCCTACTCGCACCTTCAGAAGACATTTGGTGGTGTTGAACTGCCTGCTTCGGGCTTGCCTGCGGCGACGAGGGAGGATGCCGCCGAGGCATTGAGGGCCTCCAACTTGCTGGTCACCAAGGTCGGGAAACTTCAGATGGGTGTCAGCCCCGCGCCGAAGGACCGCCTGGTTTGGTGCTCGCTGACGCGCAACGAAGAAGGACTGTTGATGGTCGCGCTCAACTACGCAAAGCCTTGAGCGACCATCTCAGCTCCACAACTCCTCCATCGCGCTGACAAAGCCCGAGGTGATGGCGTCGCTGCCGGGCATTTGCTGTTCGCGCAGCTTCCATTGGCCGGCGACCATCACGTCGCGCCAGGGCAGGGTGGGGCTGGAGAAGATCAGGGCGTCGAGGCTGCGGGCGGCGGGGATGCCGGCGAGGCTGGTGTCGCGTGGGTCGGCGACCAGCAGGTCAGCGCGGGCACCGGGCGTGAGGCCCCAGAGCGGGAAGCCTGCGGCCATGCGGCCGCCGTCCAGCACGCTGCGCCACAGCCGCTCGGCGGTGGACGGCTGGCCGCGTTCGGGGGCCGCGGCCACGTTGCGCTGGCGCAGGCCCAGGCGCTGGCCGTATTCCAGCCAGCGCAGTTCCTCCCGCCAGCAGCGGCTGACGTGGCTGTCCGAGCCCAGCGAGATCGGCACCTCGGCCTGCAGCCAGCCGGGCAGGTCGGTCAGGCCGTCGCCCAGGTTGCCTTCAGTGCTGGGGCAGATCACCACGGCCGAGCCGCTGTAGGCCACGGTCATGATCTCGGCCTGGTTGATGTGCGTGGCATGCACCAGTTGCCAGCGCGCGTCCAGCAGGCCTTCGCTGGCCAGGTACTCGACCGGGCGGCGGCCGGTGGCCTGGAGGCAGTCCTGCACCTCGGCCGTCTGTTCGGCCACATGGATGTGCACCGGGCCGACGGTCTGCTCGGCCATCCTGGCGAGGGTGTGCAGCGAGGCCGGCCGCGCGGCGCGCAGCGAGTGGACGGCCAGCCCAGCGTTCAGGCAGGCATGGGTGCGCTCCTGCACCGACTGGTGCGCGTTCAGCACGCCCTCGGCATGCAGGCGGAAGCGCTGCTGGTCCGGCCGCAGCATCGGCTGGTCGAAGCCGGCGCGCTCGTACAGCACCGGCAGCACCGTCAGGCCGATGCCGACGTCGGCGGCCGCGTCGATCAGCGACTGGGTCATTGCCATCGGCGCGCCATAGGGCTTGCCGCCCGGCGCGTGATGCAGGTAGTGGAACTCGCAGACCTGCGTGTAGCCGCCGCGCAGCAGCTCGGCATAGAGCTGCGTGGCGACCGCGCGCAGCTGGTCCGGCGTGATCTTGCCGGCCACGCGGTACATGCGGTCGCGCCAGCTCCAGAAGTTGTCGGCCGCGGCTTCGCGGCGCTCGGCCAGGCCGGCAAATGCGCGCTGGAAGGCATGGCTGTGGCCGTTGACCAGGCCGGGCAGCGTGAGGCCGGCCAGGCGCTCGGCGTCCGGCGGGCAGGGCTGGCCGGGGACCACGCGCGACCAGCGGCCGTGCGCGTCCACCTCCAGCAGCACTTCCTCGCGCCAGCCTTCGGGCAGCCAGGCGCGTGGGGCCCAGAAGCGGCGAACGGTGGGGCTTGTGGCGCCGCCGTTCATGCCTGGCCTGCCTCGGCTTGCGGCTGCCAGGCCAGCAGCGTGTGCATCATCTGGCGCAACAGCGGCATGGCGCCTGCGGCGCGCTCTGGCGACCAGCTGAACGGCGGCTGTTCGTCCATGTAGCAGCACCAGCACATTTCCAGCTGCACCGCATGCCAGCCACGCGCGGGCTGGCCGTAATGGCGGGTGATGTAGCCGCCCTTGAAGCGGCCGTCGACCACTTGCGTGAAGTCCTGCTGCGCGGCCAGCAGCTGGCCCAGCGCGTCGCGCATCGAAGGGGCGCAGCTCGCGCCATTGGCGGTGCCGAGGTTCAGGTCCGGCAGCCGGCCCTCGAACAGCCAGGGCAGCTGCGAGCGGATGCTGTGGCCGTCGAACAGCACCGCGTGGCCATGCTCGGCCTTCAGCCGCGTGAGCTCGCCGGTGAGCGCGTCGTGGTAGGGCTGCCAATAGGTGGCGCGGCGTTGCTGCACTTCGGCCGCGTCAGGTGCCTGGCCTTCGAGGTACAGCGGCTCGCCGGTGAAGAACCGCGTGGGGCACAGCTCGGTGTTGTTGGCGCCGGGATACATCGGCGTGTTCTCGGGCGGCCGATTCAGGTCGATCACGTAGCGCGAGTGGCGCGGCACGATCAGGCTGGCGCCCAGGTCGCGCACGAAGTCGTAGAGCTTGTCCAGGTGCCAGTCGGTGTCTTCGACGGTGGCGGCATGGGGATGCATGCGGGCCAGCAGTTCGGCCGGAATGTGCTGGCCTGCATGCGGCACGCTGACCAGCAAGGGGCGCGTGCCGCGGTGCAGGGTGTAAATCTCGTCCATCAGGTCTCCGACATCGGGCCGAACTGCCGGGGCGGTGCTCGGCACTGTTTTCAAAACTCGGGGGCAGGCGCGATGCGCGCCAGGTCGGCCGCATCGGGTACGCCCGCATGGACCCGCAACTGGCAAGGCTTGTGCCCGAACTGGTAGGCCAGCTCGTTGGGATGGTCCACGGCCCAGTGCACGAAATCGGCCTGCCGGCCGGTGCTCAGCTGGCCATGGCTGTGGCCCAGGCCCAGCGCCTGCGCGGCATGGCGCGTCATGCCGGCCAGGGCTTCCTCGGGCGTCATCCGGAACAGCGTGCAGGCCATGTTCAGCATCAGCAGCGGCGACAGCGTGGGCGACGAGCCGGGGTTGTGGTCGGTGGCAATCGCCATCGGCACGCCGGCTTCGCGCAGCGCGCCCACCGGCGGCAGCTGCTTCTCGCGCAGGAAATAGAAGGCGCCGGGCAGCAGCATGGCCACCGTGCCGCTGGCCGCGAGTGCCTGCACGCCGACAGGGCTGAGGTATTCGAGGTGGTCGCAGCTTAAAGCGCGGTACTGCGCGGCCATCTCGCTGCCGCCGCAGTCGCTGAGCTGCTCGGCATGCAGCTTGACCGGCAGGCCCAGCGCGCGCGCTGCGTCAAACACGCGCTGCATCTGGCTGGCCGAGAAGGCGATGTTTTCGCAGAAGCCGTCGACCGCGTCGACCAGCCCTTCGGCATGCCAACGCGGCAGCCAGTCGATGATGGCGGCGATGTAGGCGTCCGGTTTGCCTTCGAACTCTGGCGGCAATGCATGCGCTGCCAGCGCGCTGGTGCGCACCGTCAGCGGCAGGCGCTCGCCCACGCGGCGGGCCACACGCAGGCAGCGCGCCTCGTGGTGTTCGCTCAGGCCGTAGCCACTCTTGATTTCCAGCGTGGTCACGCCTTCGCTCATCAGCGCCTGGGCGCGCTTGAGCGCGCTGCGCAGCAGCTCTTCGTCGGTCGCAGCACGGGTGGCGGCCACGGTGGAGCGGATGCCACCACCGGCGCGGGAAATCTCCTCGTAGGTGGCGCCCTGCAGCCGCAGCTCGAATTCGCGCGCCCGGTGGCCGCCGTAGACCAGGTGGGTGTGGGCGTCGATCAGCCCGGGCGTGAGCACGCCGCCGGGCAGCTCGATCTCGTCGTCCGCGCGCAGCCCGGCCGGCAGCTCGGTTGCTGCGCCAACCCAGGCGATGCGCGCGCCTTCGGTCAGCAACGCACCATCTTCGATCCAGCCCCAGGGCTTGCCGGGGGCCATCGTGGCCAGACTGGCACCACGCCACAGGGTGCGGGGGGCGTCGGCTCGGGAAGGCAGGAAATCGGCGGGCATTCGGTCAATTCTCCAGGGCGATCCACCAGGCGCGTGGCGGGCGTACGGCAGGCTTGAGTTGCCAGCCTTCGGTCAGCGCTGCGGGATCCTGGCCAACGGTCGATTCATCGGCCCATCCGGCAGCTTGCCATGCCAGGCTCATGGCCGGCAGGGCGAGGGTGTCAGCAGGTGTGAGCAGGGTGCAGGCCTCGGCGCAGAACAGCCCGCGCCAGCGCAGTGTGCGCTGACCCGCTTCGGCTTGCCACGGGGCATCTGCCGGCCACAGGCGTCCACTGGCGGGCGCCTTCAGCATCAGGTTCAGGTCGCGCGTGGCGCCGCCCAGCAGCGTGCAGCCGGGAGGCTCACCGCCGTCGAAAGCATGCGGGTTGTCGCCGGGGCGCAGGTCGATTTGCTGGCCGCTGTGGTCCAGCCGCACGCCGTCGCCACTCAGCACCACGAACCAGCGTGCAATGCCGGGGAAGGCGGAGAACGGGCCATCGCGCTCGATGTCGGCCACGCTGAGGCGGAGTTGCCAGTCGGTGGCGTTAGGCCACGCGGCGAGCTCGCGCGTCACCCCCCCACCATTGCGCCAGGGCTGTGCCGGCACGTCGTCAAAGTGCACCACCTGCAAGCGGGGAGGCGCGCAGGGAAACGCGGGGCCGTGTGCTGCCGTCATGGCGCGAACTGGCCGGTAAGCTGGTAGAGCCGGCCTGGGTGCACCAGGCGCGCCAGCGTGATGGCCGCGTCGCGCGTGAAGGTGCGGCGCACCATGATCAGGCAGGCGTCGGTTGCGGCCAGGTTCAGCAGGCGGGCTTCCTGCGCGGTGGCATGGCCGGCCTCGATTGAATACTGGGCCCGCCACAGCGCGGTGACCTCGAACAGGTATTGCGTGGGCGTGGTGTGCTGGAAGTCCTGAGCGAGGTAGTGGGGCGCGCAGGCCGGGTTCACATAGCGGTCCTCGCACTGCAGCGGCACGCCGTTTTCCAGGTGCACGATCAGGCTGTGGAACACCGTGTCGCCCTCGTGCAGGCCCAGCTGCGCGGCCAGTGCCGCGCCGGCTGGCTCGGGCTCCTGCAGGTGCACGATGGCCTCGTGCCGGTGGCCTCGCTCGGCGATCTCGTCCTGCAGGTTGCGCAGCGTCAGCGTGGCCGAGACCTTGTGCAGTTGCGCGGCAAACGTGCCCACGCCCTGCACGCGCTCGATCAGGCCCTCGTTTTGCAACTCCTTCAGCGCCCGGTTCACCGTCATGCGGCTCACGCCAAAGCGGGCCACCAGTTCGGCTTCCGAAGGCATCAGCACGCCCGGCGCCCAGTCGCCCGCGGCCAGGCGGTCCTTCAGGTACTGTTTGACCTGCGCATAGGGCGCCAGGCCGGTTCGGGGCGAAGTGGACATGGCTGCATGCTACTTGCGCCGTCTTGTCTAGACAAGTAGGATGCGCCCGTTCGTTCATCCTTGTTTGACTTCATCCGTCCTTCGCTGGAGCTGCCATGCCCGACCTGAGCTCGCCTTCCGCTGCCACCATCGCCGGGCCCCGCCCCGTCAAGGCCCCCACCGGCACCACGCTGCACTGCCAGAACTGGCTGATCGAAGCGGCCTACCGCATGGTGCAGAACAACCTGGACCCGGAAGTGGCCGAGAACCCGGATGCGCTGGTGGTCTACGGCGGCATTGGCAAGGCCGCGCGCGACTGGGCCTCGCTGGAGCAGATCCTGGCGACGCTGCGCATCTTGAAGCCGGATGAATCGCTGCTGATCCAGAGCGGCAAGCCGGTCGGCGTGTTCCGCACCCATGAAGACGCGCCCCGCGTGCTGATCGCCAACTCCAACCTGGTGCCCAAGTGGGCCACCTGGGAACACTTCCACGAGCTGGACCGCAAGGGCCTGATGATGTACGGCCAGATGACGGCCGGCAGCTGGATCTACATCGGCAGCCAGGGCATCGTGCAGGGCACTTACGAGACCTTCGTCGAAGCCGCGCGTCAGCATTTCGATGGCCAAGCGCAAGGGCGTTGGATTCTCACGGCTGGTCTGGGCGGCATGGGCGGCGCACAGCCGCTGGCCGCGAGCTTCGCCGGCTTCTCGTCGCTGACCATCGAGTGCCAGCAAAGCCGCATCGACTTCCGGTTGCGCTCGCGTTATCTGGACGAGCAGGCCACCGACATTGACGACGCGCTGGCCCGCATGCAGAAGTACGCCGCCGAGGGCGAGGCCATCTCGGTCGGCCTGCTGGGCAATGCGGCGGACGTGCTGCCCGAACTCGTCAGGCGCGCCAAGGCCGGTGGCGTGAAGCCGGACCTGGTGACCGACCAGACCTCGGCGCACGACCTGGTCAACGGCTACCTGCCGGTGGGCTGGAGCGTTGAGCAGTGGCGCGCTGCGCAGGCCGATGCGGCCCAGCACACCAGGCTGCGCGACACCGCGGCCCAGGGCTGCGCGGTGCACGTGCAGGCCATGCTGGACTTCCAGGCCATGGGCATCCCGACCGTGGACTACGGCAACAACATCCGCCAGGTCGCCTTCGACCAGGGCGTGAAAAATGCCTTCGACTTCCCCGGCTTCGTGCCGGCCTACATCCGCCCGCTGTTCTGCCGCGGCAAGGGCCCGTTCCGCTGGGTGGCGCTCTCGGGCGACCCGGAAGACATCCGCAAGACCGACGCGAAGATGAAGGAGCTGTTCCCCGAGGACCAGGGCCTGCACCGCTGGCTGGACATGGCCGGCGAGCGCATCGCGTTCCAGGGCCTGCCGGCGCGCATCTGCTGGATAGGCCTGGGCGACCGCGACCGCGCCGGCCTGGCCTTCAACGAGATGGTGCGCAATGGCGAGTTGAAGGCCCCCATCGTGATCGGCCGCGACCACCTGGACAGCGGCTCGGTCGCCTCGCCCAACCGCGAGACCGAAAGCATGATGGACGGCTCCGATGCCGTCTCCGACTGGCCGCTGCTGAACGCGCTGCTGAGCACCGCAGGCGGCGCGACCTGGGTCAGCCTGCACCACGGCGGTGGCGTCGGCATGGGCTACTCGCAGCATGCCGGCGTGGTGATCGTCTGCGACGGCACCGAAGCGGCCGACAAGCGCATTGCCCGCGTGCTGTGGAACGACCCGGCCACCGGCGTGATGCGCCACGCCGACGCTGGCTACGAGATCGCCCGCCAATGCGCCCGCGAGCACCACCTGAACCTGCCGATGCTGGGCTGAACCGACATGACGAGCGAACTGACCCTGACCCCCGGCGCACTGACGCTGGAACAACTGCAAGCCCTGCATGCCGGTGGCGTGACGCTGAAGCTGGACGACGCCGCGCGCCCGGCCATCCGCGCCAGCGCTGCGGTGGTGCAAGCCGCTGCCGCGGGTGACGCGCCGGTCTACGGCGTGAACACCGGCTTTGGCAAGCTGGCCAACAAGCGCATCAGCAACGAAGACCTGGCGTTGCTGCAACTGAACCTGATCCGCTCGCATTCGGTGGGCGTGGGCGAGCCGTTGCAGCCTTCGGTGCTGCGACTGATGCTGGCGACCAAGGCGGCCAGCCTGGCGCGTGCGCACTCGGGCGTGCGCGAGGTGGTGATCGACACGCTGCTGGCCGTGCTCAACGCCGGCCTCGTGCCCTACGTGCCCAGCCAAGGCTCGGTGGGTGCTTCTGGCGACCTGGCCCCGCTGTCGCACATGACGCTGGCGCTGCTGGGCGAAGGCGAGTTCCTGGTGGACGGCAAGCGTGTGCATGCCGCGGGTGTGCTGACCGATGCGGGCATCGAACCGCTGGTGCTGCAAGCCAAGGAAGGCCTGGCGCTGATCAACGGCACGCAGACCTCGACCGCGCTGGCGCTGCACGGCTTGTTCGCCTTCGAGCCGGTGCTGGAAGCGGCGCTGGTCATCGGCGCGTTGACGGTGGACGCCGCGCGCGGCTCCGACGGCCCGTTCGACCCGCGCATCCATGCGCTGCGCGGCCAGCCCGGCCAGATCGACGTGGCGCAGTACTACCGGGCCTTGCTGGCCGGCAGCGCGATCCGCGCGTCGCACGAAGAAGGCGACGACCGGGTGCAGGACCCGTACTGCCTGCGCTGCCAGCCGCAAGTCGTTGGCGCCTGCCTGGACCAGCTGCGCCATGCCTCGCTGGTGCTGGTGCGCGAAGCCAATGCGGTCACCGACAACCCGCTGGTGTTCCCGGAAGACGGCGCCATGATTTCCGGGGGCAACTTCCACGCGGAACCGGTGGCCCTCGCGGCCGACGCGATGGCCGTGGCCATCGCCGAAGTGGGCGCCATCGCCGAGCGCCGCATCGCGATGCTGATCGACGCCAGCGTCTCGCGCCTGCCGGCCTTCCTCAGCGCCGACGCCGGCCTGAACAGCGGCTTCATGATCGCCCATGTCACCGCCGCGGCGCTGGCCAGCGAAAACAAGTCGCTGGCCCACCCGGCCAGCGTCGACAGCCTGCCCACCAGCGCGAACCAGGAGGACCACGTTTCGATGGCCACCTTCGCCGCGCGCCGCCTGCAGCCTATGGTGGCCAACGTCTCGCACATCCTGGGCATCGAGTTGCTGGCCTCGGCTCAGGCGATTGAATTCCTGCGCCCGCTGCAGAGCTCGGTGGTGCTGGAATGGGTGCACGCGCTGCTGCGCCAGCACAGCGCCGCGATGCCCACCGACCGCTACCTCGCTCCCGAGATCGAACGCGCGACCACGCTGGTGCGCAGCGGCGAAGTGGGCAGTGTGCTGCGCACCTTGCCGGGCCTGCCCGCGCTGTGGGTGCCCGCGTAGGCGCCCGCCGCTGTCATCAAGCTGCCGCAACTCGCGGCAAGCATGGCGGGTTGTCCCTTCGAGGAGCGCCCGCCATGTCCAGCCTCATCCTGCCTCGTCGCCGCCTGCTGATCGCTTCTGCCGCCTTGGGCGGCAGCGGCCTGGGCGGCATCCTCGCGCATGCCCAGGCGCCGGCCGCGATCACGCGGGACGCGGCGCGGCCGGGCTTTCCGTCCGGCGTGCAGAGCGGCGATGTGCTGGCGGACCGGGGCATCGTCTGGGCGCGGGCTGACCGGGCGGCGCGTTTGTGGGTCGAATGGGACACCACGCCGACCTTTGCCAACGCGCGCCTGCTGCGTGGCCCGTACGCGCTGGAAGCGACCGACTTCACCGCCCGCATTGACCTGACCGGGCTGCCGGCCGGGCAGGGGATCTTCTACCGCGTGCAATGGGAAGACCTGGCTGGCGGCACGCGCTCCGAGCCCATGGTGGGCCGCTTCCGCACCGCGCCCGCCTCTCGCAGGGACATCCGTTTCCTGTGGTCCGGCGACGCCGTGGGCCAGGGCTTTGGCATCAACGGCGACCTGGGCGGCATGACGATTTACGAGGCCATGCGCAAGCGCGAGCCGGACTTCTTCATCCACAGCGGCGACACCATCTACGCCGACGGCCCGCTGCAGGCCGAGCTGAAAGCGTCTGACGGCAGCACCTGGCGCAATACCGTGCTGACCGAAGAGAAGAGCAAGGTCGCCGAGACGCTGAAGGAGTACCGCGGCGCGCACCGCTACAACCAGCTCGACGACAACCAGCGCCGCTTCGCCGCCGAGGTCATGCAGCTCTGGCAGTGGGACGACCATGAGGTGACCAACAACTGGTCGGACTCGAAGGACGTTTCGGGTGACCCGCGCTACACCGAGAAGAACGTCGCGCTGCTGACCGCGCGCGGCGCGCGCGCCTTCCTCGAAAACGCGCCGATGCGCTGGTTCGCCCAGGAGGAAGAGCAGCGCGTGTACCGCCGCATTCCCTACGGCCCGCTGCTGGACGTGTTCGTGATCGACATGCGCAGCTACCGCGGCGCCAACAGCTTCAACCTTCAGCCCACGCTGGACGCGTCCTCCGCCTTCCTCGGCCCGCAGCAGATGGCCTGGCTGCGTGACGGCCTGAAGGCCAGCCGCGCGACCTGGAAGGTGATCGCGGCCGACATGCCCATCGGCCTGCTGGTGCCGGACGGCAAGGACGCCCAGGGCCGCGACAAGTTCGAGGCCGTGGCCAATGGCGACGGCCCGGCGCTGGGCCGCGAGCTGGAGATCGCGCAGCTGCTGTCCTTCATCAAGCACCAGCGCATTCGCAACACCGTGTGGCTGACGGCCGATGTGCACTACACGGCAGCGCACCACTACCACCCGAACCGCGCGCAGTTCCAGGACTTCGACCCGTTCTGGGAATTCGTCAGCGGCCCGCTGAATGCAGGTACCTTTGGGCCGAACCCGTTGGACAACACCTTCGGCCCCGAGCTGCGCTACGTCAAGGCCCCGGCGCCGGGCCAGAGCAACCTGCCGCCCAGCGCCGGCCTGCAGTTTTTCGGCGAAGTGCAGATCGACGGCAGGAGCGCGGCGATGACGGTGCACCTGCGCGACATGCGTGGCGAGTCGCTGTGGCAGACGACGCTGGCGCCGCAGCGCAGCTGAGGCTCAGTTCGGCAAGCTGGCGCTCAGGCGGCCGACCTCGATGCCGTTCCAGTTGCGCAGCGTGACGCTGCGCAGCGGCGCCAGCAGCGCGTGGTCCGCATCGTCGCGCGCGACCAGACTGGCCAGCAGCTCGGCCATCACGACTTCGGCGGCGCGCGCGGTGTTGCCGTCGTCCATCTTCAGCGCCACGCCCAGGCCCAGTTCGGGCAGCGCGGCGCAGTAGACGCCTTCGGCGCCGACCTTGCAGCACACGCGTTCGCCGAAGTGCTGCATCACGGTGGTGTCGAACCGGCCGGTGCCGGCGACCATGAAGGGCTCGCGGGCGATGGCCTGGCGCAGCCGCAGCGCGGCGGCCGCGTGCTCCGCCGACAGGCCCCGGCCGCTGGCCACGCGTGCAAAGCCCAGCGCGAGCTGGCGCAGCGGAATGCCGTAGGTGGGAATGGAGCAGCCGTCGGTGCCGACCGGCGCGTCGGCCAGGTCGTAGCCGGTGGCGGCCTGCAGTGCGGCCTCGACCTCGCGCATGACCGGGTGGCTGCGCTGCACATAGCCGCGCAGGAAGGCGCGCGGGTCGGCGCCCTGGTCCTGCGCCAGCAGGCAACCCAGGCAGACAAAACCGGCGTGTTTGCCGGAGCAGTTGTTGTGCAGCGCGCTGGGCACCTGGCCAAGCGCTGCGAGGGCGCGCGTGGCCTGGTCGAAGCCGGGCCAGTGGGCGCCGCATTCGAGGGCCGCGGCGTCCAGCCCGGCCTGGGCCAGCGTGGCGGCGGCCGTGGCCACATGGGCCGGCTCGCCGCCGTGGGAGGCGCAGGCCATCGCGAGTTGTGCGTCGCTGAGGCCGAAGCGTTCGGCGGCGCCACTGGCCACCAGTGGCAGCGCCTGCAGGATCTTCACCGCGGAGCGCGGAAAGACCGGGCGGTCGATCTCACCGAACTGCAGCCGCAGTGCGCCGGTGGCGTCCATCACCGCGACCGAGCCGCGGTGTTCGGATTCAACCGTCTCGCCGCGCCAGGCCTGCGCCAGCACCGGGTGGGCAGCGCCCTGGCTCATCGCGCCGGAAGGATCAGGCGAAAGTGCCGACTGCGGCCAGCGACGCGGTGTGCGCGCTCTTATGGGTCTTCTTGGCGTGCTGCGAGCTCTTGGCGGCGCTGGCCGTCTTGGTCTTCTTGCTGCCGCTCTTCTTGGCCTTGTGCGAGCTCTTGTGCGCCTTGTGCGCGGTCTTGGACTTCTTGGCCTTGGCCTTGTTGGCCGGGGCGGCCTGCTCGGTCGGGGCCGCTGCCTGTGCCTGGGCGGCGCCAACGGCGCCAAACGCCATGGCGAAAGACAGCAGCAGGGGGGGCAGGTGGCGCAGGCGGGAAGGGGTGGACATGGGGTTCTCCTGAGGGATTCAGAGGCCGGCGGGCAAGCCGCCAGCTGCGTTGCCATCCTATCTCGGCCCATGGGTGCCGGCCAGCGCAAAAGCGAGTGTGCACTGCGGGCAGAGGCCTGTAGGTGCCTGCTGACTCAGCGCGGTTTGCGGCCGCCGGGCTTGGTCGCCGAGGCGGGGCGCCCCACCGGCTTCGCGGCCACAGGCCGGCTGGCCGGCTTGGCAACGCCGGGGCGGGCCGGGCGGCTGCCGTTGTCCCGCGGCGGCAGGCCGGTGTGCTGGGTCAGGATGCGGCCCGCTGTGGGCTTGGTGGCGGTCTTGGCGCCGGTCTTGGCCACCGGCGTCGAATTGCTGCGGCGAGCGCTCTGGTAGCTGCCGTCGGTCGTCGGCTGCCAGGTGGGAATGAGATGGTGCTTGCCGTTGCCGATCAGGTCGGCGCGGCCCATGTCCTTCAATGCATCACGCAGCAGCGGCCAGTTGTTCGGGTCGTGGTAGCGCAGGAAGGCCTTGTGCAGGCGGCGGCGCTTGTCGCCCTTGACGATGTCCACGCGTTCGCCCTTGCGCGCGTCGCGGCTGATGCCCTTGAGCGGGTTGTGGCCCGAGTGGTACATGGCCGTGGCGGTGGCCATGGGCGACGGATAGAAGGTCTGCACCTGGTCCGCGCGGAAGCCGTTGTGCTTGAGCCAGATCGCCAGGTTCATCATGTCTTCGTCGCTGGTGCCCGGGTGGGCGGCGATGAAGTACGGGATGAGGAATTGCTTCTTGCCGGCCTCGGCGCTGAACTTCTCGAACATCGCCTTGAAGCGGTCGTAGGTGCCGATGCCCGGCTTCATCATCTTCGACAGCGGGCCGCCTTCGGTGTGCTCCGGCGCGATCTTCAGGTAGCCGCCCACGTGGTGCGTCACCAGCTCCTTCACGTACTCGGGCGACTGCACGGCCAGGTCGTAGCGCAGGCCGGAGCCGATCAGGATCTTCTTGACGCCGCGCAGCGCACGGGCGCGGCGGTACATCTTCACCAGCGGGCCGTGGTCGGTGTTCAGGTTGGAGCAAATGCCGGGGTAGACGCAGCTCGGCTTGCGGCAGGCGGCCTCGATCTCGGGGCTCTTGCAGCCGATGCGGTACATGTTGGCGGTGGGCCCGCCGAGGTCGGAAATGATGCCGGTGAAGCCCTTGACCTTGTCGCGGATCTCCTCGATCTCGCGGATCACCGAGTCTTCCGAGCGGCTCTGGATGATGCGGCCTTCGTGCTCGGTGATGGAGCAGAAGGTGCAGCCGCCGAAGCAGCCACGCATGATGTTCACGCTGAAGCGGATCATCTCCCACGCGGGGATCTTGGTCTCGCCGTCATGGCTGCCATTCGCGTCTGCGTAGCTCGGGTGCGGGCTGCGCGCGTAGGGCAGGTCGAAGACGTGGTCCATCTCCTCGGTGGACAGCGGCAGCGGCGGCGGGTTGATCCACACGTCGCGTGCGGTGTGGCCCTCGCCGTGGCGCTGCACGATGGCGCGCGCGTTGCCGGGGTTGGTCTCCAGGTGCAGCACGCGGTTGGCGTGGGCGTAGAGCACGTTGTCGCTCTTGACCTGCTCGTAGGCCGGCAGGCGGATCACGGTGCGGTCGCGCGGCGTGGTGATGGCGCGGCTGCCCAGCTTTTCGACCGGGCGGCGGATCAGCAGCATGGGCTTGGCACCGTCGGCCGCGGGCGGTGTGTCGCCAGCCTTCGCCGCTTCGGCCTTGGCACAACTGGCACCGTTGTCGTCCGCCTGTTCCTCGATGGTGAGGTAGGGGTTCAGCAGCTTGTCGACCTTGCCGGGCGTGTCGACCTCGCTGGAGTCGACTTCGTACCAACCGTCCAGCGCCAGGTCGTCCGGCTTGCGCATGAAGGCGGTGCCGCGCACGTCGGTGATGCTCTCGATCGGCTTCTTGGCCGCCAGCCGATGCGCGATCTCGACGATGGCGCGTTCGGCATTGCCGTAGACCAGCAGGTCGGCCTTGGCGTCCACCAGGATGGAGCGGCGCACCTTGTCGCTCCAGTAGTCGTAATGGGCAATGCGGCGCAGGCTGGCCTCGATGCCGCCGATCACCACCGGCACGTCCTTGAAGGCTTCGTTGCAGCGCTGGGTGTAGACCAGCGTGGCGCGGTCCGGCCGCTTGCCGCCGACGTTGCCGGGGGTGTAGGCGTCGTCGCTGCGGATCTTGCGGTCCGCGGTGTAGCGGTTGATCATCGAATCCATGTTCCCGGCGGCCACGCCGAAGAACAGGTTGGGCTTGCCCAGGGCGCGGAAGGCGTCGGCAGACTGCCAGTCCGGCTGGGCGATGATGCCCACGCGAAAGCCCTGCGCCTCCAGCGTGCGGCCGATCACGGCCATGCCGAAGCTGGGGTGGTCCACATAGGCGTCGCCGCTGACGATGATGATGTCGCAGCTGTCCCAGCCCAGCTTGTCCATTTCCCTGCGGCTCATCGGCAGGAAAGGCGCGGTGCCGAAACGCTTGGCCCAGTACGGACGGTAAGCCGTCAACGCCTTGGGCTTGGCATTGGCCTTGGCATCGGAACGGACGGGGGCTTCGAGGGTGGCGGACACGGCAGCGGCGGAGGAAGGGGGCCGGAAAGACCAAAGCCGGGCGGGCCACAGGCACGTCCGGCATCAAGAGCCTGCATTGTCCCAGGTGTCGGCCTTGCTGGCGATAACCCCACGCGGCGACCGGCTCAGGCCCGCGCAGGACCGCACGCCGCCTCTGGCCACTCAGCGTCCCAGCAGGCCCTTGAACATCTGGCCCACGCCTTCGACCACACCGCCGACGCTGACGCCCACGCCCTCGGCCAGGCCGGCAGCAAAGCGCCTGGCCAGGCTGTCGTTGACCGAGAAGTTCGGGTCGTCCAGCCGGCCTTCCAGCGTGAAGTTGACCTCGATCCGGCCCTTGTGCGCCATGGTGTCCAGCACGGCCTGGCGGCTGGCGGTGCCCAGCCCGTCCCACCAGCTGCCGCTGTGGTTCAGCGCCAGCCCGGTCAGGGTCACGCGGCCGGGCGCATGCAGGTGGTCGGCCTTGACCTGGGCCTTCAGCTGCAGGTCCAGCTGGCCGCGCTGGATGCCGCCTTCGGCCACCTTCAGCAGATAAGGCTGCAGCGCGCGCAGGTCCACGCCTTGCAGTTCGGCGCTGAGGTCGGCGTCATGGGTGGCGGGTGTCAACTCACCGTCCAGCTTGAGCTGGCCGTCATGGTTGCCGGCGCCACCCGGGCCACGAAGCAGGCCGCACACCTTCAGCGACATGGGCCGGTCCAGCGCCGGCAGCTGCAGGTTGCCCAGCGTGGCGTTCAGCTCGCCGAGCTGCAGGTGATGTGGCCGCGCACGCAGCGGCTTCAGCGAGTCGTCGTAGAAGTCGACCTGCACATCCTTCAGCTGCACCTCGTTGATCACCAGCGTGGGCGCGCTGGCCTCGGCCTGGCTGGCGGCGCTGGCCGGTGCGGTTTTCGGCGCCGCGGGGCGGGTTGGGGCGCGGGCGGGCGTCGTGGCGCTTTCCGGCTGCAGCAACCCGGGCAGGAGCTGCAGCTTGCCATCACGGCCACGCAGCAGGCTCAGGGACGCACCTTCGACCTCGATGCGGTGCAGCTGCCACGGCCCCGAGAAAAGGCTGCGTAGCGCCGGCTGCACGAAGACGCGGCGGGCGCTGAGTTCATCCTTGGCGGGCCAGCCTGGCGCCGCGGCCAGGCGCAGGTCCTGCACCGTCAGCCCGTTCCAGTCCACCGAGATGGCGCCGACGCTGGCGCGCGGCCCCAGGTGCTCGCGCAGCGTGCTGTCCAGCCGGTGCAGCAGCAACTGGTACAGGCCTGCGAGGCCCACCAGCATGATCAATCCAATCCCCAGCCACCATCCGGCGCGACGCGAAACACTCACCATGGGCTGGATTGTCGCCAAGCCGGCAAGGCCGGCCATGGATCATGGTCGGCGGTAGGCGGTGGGCTGCCGCGCCCAGTAACCGCTGTCCAGCCGGTCCAGGCGCACCTCGCCGCCGGTGGATGGTGCATGCACGAAGCGGCTGTCGCCAACGTAGATGCCGGCATGCGTGGGCCGGCCGCGGCCGAAGATCACCAGGTCGCCGGTGCGCAGCTCGCCGGCCTCGACTGGTTGGCCGAACTGGTTCAGGTCGGCCACCGTGCGCGGCGGCGCCACGCCGGCCTGGTTGCGGTAGACGTAGCCGATCAGGCCGCTGCAGTCGAAGCCGCCCGCGGGTGTGTTGCCGCCATAGCGGTAAGGCGTGCCGACCAGGCCCATCGCATGGATGGCGATGTCGGATGACTGTTCGGGCGTCAGGCGCGTGAAGCGTGGCGTTGTGCCGCACGCCGCCAGCAGCAGCGGCAACAACAGACAGAGTCGCCAGGCCAGGCGATGGAATGCGTGCATGGCGGCAATTCTGTTGCAACTCGGGCGGCCGGGGACAATCCCCGCATGTCTTCTGCTGCGCCACCTGTCACATCGTCGCCGCCCGCCTGGGCCCAACTGCCGCTGCTGGGCGTCGACTTTTCGAGCGCGCCCAGCCGGCGCAAGCCGGTCATCGTCGCAAGGGGCACGCGCGCCGGTGCGGCCGTGCGGCTGGACGGGCTGGACGCGCACGAAACCCTGGCCGGTTTTGGCGACTGGCTGGCCACTGCGCCGGCCTGGCTGGGCGGCTTCGACCTGCCGTTTGGCCTGCCGCGCGAACTGGTGTTGCAACTGGGCTGGCCGGCGGAATGGGTCGCGCTGATGGACCACTACGCTGGCCTCACGCGCGAGCAGATCCGCGGTCACTTCGCGGCCTTTTGCGACGCCCGCCCGGTCGGCGGCAAGTTCGCCCACCGCGCTTGCGACGGGCCGGCCGGCTCATCGCCCAGCATGAAGTGGGTCAACCCGCCGGTTGCCTTCATGCTGCATGCCGGCGTGCCGCTGCTGCGCGCGGCCGGCGCCTGGTTGCCCGGGCTGATGCCGCAGCCACGAGCTGCGCAACGCATTGCGCTGGAGGCTTATCCCGGCCTGCTGGCGCGTGAACTGCTGGGCAACCGTTCCTACAAGGCCGACGACAAGGCCCGCCAGACCCCGGAACGCCTGATCGCCCGCAAGGATCTGGTGGATGCACTGGAGCAGGGCCGCACCCGGCTGGCGCTGCGCTTGCGCCTCAGCCACGCCCAGCGCGACGCCCTGGTGGCCGACGCCACCGGCGACAGGCTGGACGCGGTGCTGTGCCTGCTGCAGGCCGCCTGGGCCCAGCAGCAAGCGGGGCTGGGCCTTCCAGCCGGCGTGGACCCGCTGGAAGGCTGGATCACCAGCGCCGTGCTGGCGGGTTGAGGGCCGCCGGCGAAGGCGCTGCGTCGGTCAGAGCGTCGACATCGAGACGGTCGTGTTCACGCCGTTTTGCGTGTACACCGCCGAGACCTTGGCCGCGGAGCCAATGGTGCCGGACGTGTTGATCTCGAAGCAGTCCTTCTCGGTCGAGCTGAAGCTGTTGCCGGCTGCCGTCGAGGTGTAGGTGTTGGTGACGCAGAAGTACGGCGTGCTGTCTGCCTTCTCGACCGACCAGGTGGCGGCACCGGTGCCGATCTGCGGCGAGCCCGCCGAGCAGCTGCTGTATTCGGTCCACGAGGCCAGCGGGCCGCTGTTGCCCATGGCCGCCGAGGTCGGCGGCAGGCCGACGTTGCTGGGCAGCGCGCAGCTGCCGTCTGAACTCACGGTGCCGACAAACGCGTTGCTGGCGTTCAGGTAGTGGGTGACGTAGTCGCTGGACGAGCCGCCATTGGCGGTCGCGGTGGTCGTCAGCCGGCGGATCTTCGCGGCCTCACCGCTGCCGGGGAAGGTCCCGTCGGCCAGCAGGCTCAGGTCCAGCGTGGACGACACCGAGGTGTTCTGCCCGGAGCCGCTGACCGTGCCCGACAGCGACCAGCTGTGGGCGCTGGCATACAGGTTGGCCCAGGCCGCATTGGTGGCGTAGACCGTGCTGGAGCCGGATTCGTCGGCACTGCCACCGCCGCAGCCGCCCAGGATGGCGGCGGCAAGCGCCACCACCGAAATACCGCAGAAACGTTTCATGGGCCCTCCCTGGCCAAAACGAAATTCGAAGGAGGGCGATGCTAGCCGAAGCGCATGAACATCCGTGGGCGTCAGGGCAAGCTGGGTGGCGTGCCGTGGCATCTCCAAGCGGCCGGCGCCGGGCCGTCCCAAGGCGGCCGCGCAACCCGCCCGGCGGGTGGTCTCGTGTACCCGCGGGACCGGGTGCCTCATTTCCGCATCAGGGTGCTCTTGCCGAACAGGCTTTCGATCAGGTCGACGGCGATCTCTGCGGTCTTGTTGCGCACGTCCAGCGCCGGGTTCAGCTCCATCACGTCCAGGCTGCCCATGCGGCCGGTGTCGGCGATCATTTCCATGCAGAGCTGGGCTTCGCGGTAGGTCGGGCCGCCGGGGATGGTGGTGCCGACGCCGGGGGCGAGGTCCGGGTCCAGGAAGTCCACGTCGAAGCTGACGTGCAGGTGGGTGTTGGCATCCATCGTCGCCAGCGCCAGCTCCATCGTGTGGCGCATGCCCATTTCGTCGATGTAGCGCATGTCGTAGACCTCCAGGCCCACCTCGTGCACGAACTTCTTCTCGCCCGCGTCCACGCTGCGGATGCCGATCTGGCGCAGCCACTTCGGGCTTATCGCCGGCACCTGGCCGCCGATGGAGGTCAGCTCGGTCGGGCCATAGCCGCACAGGCAGGCCACCGGCATGCCGTGGATGTTGCCGCTGGGGGTCAGGTCGCTGGTGTTGAAGTCGGCATGGGCGTCCAGCCACAGCACGCGCAGCTTCTTGCCGGCGTCGCGGCAATGGCGGGCCACCGCGCTGATGGAGCCGAGTCCCAGGCAATGGTCACCGCCCAGCAGGATGGGCATGCGGCCGCCGCTCAATTCGGTGTAGACGGCGTCGTGCACCAGCTGGTTCCAGGTCACCACCTCGGCCAGGTGACGGTAGCCCTGGTCCGGTGGCAGCCAGGGGTTGGGCGGGCCGTTGAGGTTGCCGCGGTCCTGCACTTCAATGCCGTGGCCTTGCAGGATCGGGCCGATGTTGGCCACGCGCAAGGCCTCCGGGCCCATGCTGGCGCCGCGAGCGCCGGCGCCGATGTCGGTCGGCGCGCCGATGAGGGTGACTTTGTTCAGCATGCCCGCGATTGTGCGACGACACGGGCCGAGAACAATGCGTCATTGACCCGCCCGCGCCGAAGGATGCTCGGCAGGGCGGGGAGGCGTCCAGGTTGCCGCCGGGCCGCCCCAAGGCAACTTGACTCCGGTTCTAGATGTCCTCTTCGAACTCGCGTGCCTGGGCGTCGCCGGCGTGCAGGCCGTAATCCTGCGCCAGGATCTGCCAGGCCTCCTCGGCGGTCTCGACGAAGCGGAACAGGTCCACGTCGCCGGCGCTGATCATGCCGGTCTCGACCAGCCAGTCGAAGTTGATCAGCCGGGTCCAGAACTCGCGGCCGAACAGCAGGATGGGCCGGCGCCGGCACTTGCCGGTCTGCATCAAGGTCATGGCCTCGAACAACTCGTCCAGCGTGCCGAAGCCGCCGGGGAAGCACACCAACGCGACCGAGCGCATCAGGAAGTGCATCTTGCGCAGTGCGAAGTAGTGGAACTGGAAGCACAGTTCCGGCGTGATGTACGGGTTCGGTGCCTGCTCGTGCGGCAGCACGATGTTCAGCCCGATGCTCCTGCCGCCGCATTCGAAGGCACCGCGGTTGCCGGCTTCCATGATGCCGGGCCCGCCGCCGGTGACGACGTAGATCGGCGTGGCCAGCGTCTGCGAGCGGGAGGTGACCAGGTGGGCGAAACGGCGCGCTTCCTCGTAGAAGCGGCTCATGCGCAGCTGCATCTCGGCGCGCGCAATCTGCGCGGCGTCGCCGCTCGCCTGGGCGTTGGACAGATGTTCGCTGGCCAGTGCCTCGGCGGGAATGCGGGCGCTGCCGAAGATCACGATCGTGCTCTCGATGCCCTGCTCCTGCTGCACCAGCTCGGGCTTCAGCAGCTCCAGTTGCATGCGCACCGGGCGCAGCTCCGGGCGCAGCAGGAAGTCGGTGTCGGTGAAAGCCAGCCGGTAGCTGCTTTCGGGGCCGTCATAGCGCGGCGCGGCCGGCAGGAGCTGGGTGGCCTCCTGGGAGGCTTCCTGCTCCGCACTGGGAAAGTTGCGGGCCGTGAGCTTGGGTTTGGCGGTATCGGCTTGGGTGGTGGCGTCCATCGAGACAAGGCTAGATCGGAAGACGTGACCGGAACCCCGGAAAAAGCGGGGTTTCGATCGCCTGGGGAAGGGAGCTTAACCCGGCGCGGTGCCAGGGCTGCAGACCGGGCAACCGGCCTGGCGCGCGAGCCGGATCTCGCTCCAGGCCATGCGCCGCGCGTCCAGCATCTGCAGCCGGCCGGCGAGGCTGGTGCCAATGCCGGCCAGCAGCTTCAAGGCTTCCGCGGCCTGCACGCTGCCGATGATGCCGACCAGCGGCGCAAACACGCCCATGGTGGCGCAGCGGGCTTCGTCGGGCGCGCTCTCGGGCGGGAACAGGCAGGCGTAGCAGGGCGAGGCGGGCAGGCGCGGGTCGTAGACCGAGACCTGGCCGTCGAAACCGATGGCGGCGCCGGACACCAGCGGCTTGCCGTGGCGCACGCAGGCGAGGTTGATCGCGTGGCGGGTCGCGAAGTTGTCGCTGCAGTCCAGCACCACGTCGGCCTCGGCGACCGCCGTGTCCAGCCAGGCGGCGTCGGCCCGCAGCGCCACCGCGGTGACCCGGGCTTCGGGGTTCAGCGCCAGCACGGCCTCGCGGGCCGATTCGACCTTCCGCTGGCCGACGCGGGCCTGGCTGTGGGCGATCTGGCGCTGCAGGTTGGTGGTGTCCACCGTGTCGGCGTCCACCAGTGTCAACCGGCCGACGCCGGCCGAGCCGAGGTACAGCGCCACTGGCGAGCCCAGCCCGCCGGCGCCTATCACCAGCGCATGCGAAGCCAGCAGCCGGCGCTGGCCTTCTATGCCGATCTCATCCAGCAGCAGGTGGCGCGAGTAGCGCAGCAGCGCGTCGTCGCTCAGACCATCATCAGGGCCGTCGTCTTGCGTCATGCGGAGAGGTCCGGCCGGGCCGGAAACAACAAAGGCGAAGCGGTGGCACAGAGCCGCCGGCTTCGCCTGGTGTGGCTTGCAGCGAGCGAGCTTATTCGGTCGTGGCTTCGGCCTTGCGCTCGGTCATGGACTTGCTGACCATGACCTGCTTGCCCTTGAGCTGGTTCAGGGCCTGCACCAGTTGGAAGTCCTCGGCGCTGCCGAATTCAGGCAGCGGCTTGGGCGGTTCCTTGGACTTGGCGACCTGCTCTTCGAGCTTCTTGCGCGCTTCCTCGCGGGCCTTTTCGCGGGCTTCGTCCTTCTCGTCGCCATTGCCCAGGTGCTTTTCCAGGTCGGCTTCGCGGGTGCGCAGCGCAGCGAACACATTGCCTTCGGCGGTTTCGTCCAGCCAGATGTCCGGCACGATGCCCTTGGCCTGGATGGAGCGGCCGCTGGGCGTGTAGTAGCGCGCGGTGGTGATCTTCAGCGCGGTGTCGGCCGTCAGCGGGCGCACGGTCTGCACCGAGCCCTTGCCGAAGGTCTGCGCACCCATCAGCGTGGCGCGCTTGTGGTCCTGCAGCGCACCGGCGACGATTTCGCTGGCCGAGGCCGAGCCTTCGTTGACCAGCACCACCATCGGCACCGTCTTCAGCGAGGCCGGCAGCTTCTTCAGCGGGTCGGCGCCGCCGCGGCGCAGGTAGTTGTCAGGCGTGGCGCGGAAGGTCGCCTTCGATTCGGCGATCTGGCCATTGGTGCTGACGACGACCGAGTCAGACGGCAGGAAGGCCGAGGCAATGGCCACCGCGCCTTCGAGCAGGCCGCCCGGGTCGTTGCGCAGGTCCAGGATCACGCCCTTGATGTTCGGGTCCTGCTTGTAGATGTCTTCCAGCTTGCGCGAGAAGTCTTCCACCGTGCGGTCCTGGAACTGCGTCACGCGGATCCAGGCGTAGCCGGGTTCGACTTCCTTCGCGCGCACGCTCTGCACGCGGATTTCCTCGCGGGTGATCGTGACCGGGAAGCTGCGGTTTTCGTTCTTGCGGAAGATGGTCAGCACGACCTTGGTGGACGGCTCGCCGCGCATGCGCTTGACCGCCTGGTCCATCGACAGGCCCTTGACGGCCGAGTCGTCGATCTTGGTGATCAGGTCACCGGACTTCAGGCCGGCGCGGAAGGCGGGGGAGCCTTCGATCGGGGAGACCACCTTGACCAGGCCGTCTTCCATGCCGATCTCGATGCCCACGCCGACGAATTTACCGGTCGTGCCTTCACGGAATTCCTTGAAGGACTTCTTGTCGAAGTACTGGGAATGCGGGTCCAGCCCGGCCACCATGCCGGAGATGGCATCGGTGATCAGCTTCTTCTCGTCCACCGGTTCGACGTAGTCATTCTTGACCATGCCAAATACCGCGGCGAGTTGCTGCATTTCCTCCAGCGGCAGCGGGCCGTAGGTGTTGCGCGCCTCGGCCTGGAATTGAATGGTCGTCAATGCGCCGGCCAGCGCCCCCATCGTGAGGAGACCTGCCACCTTCAATTTGGCACCCATGTGATGTCCCGCTTTCAAACTAGAAGTCATTCGACCAGATGGTCAGTATAGGACTCGCCGCTCTCAGCAAGACTTTGAACTGGCCGTAAAGTTGCTTGTTTTTGAAGGCTATTGGCGTGAGCCAACACTCACTGCGCTCACTTTTCAGGCCAGCCTTCGCTGCGTCACCCCGGCTCCGCGTCAATCGACGCGCGCAGCTGAGGCACAATGCGCGCCGGTCGGCTCCATGGTTCAATGGATAGAACAGCCCCCTCCTAAGGGGCAGATCCAGGTTCGATTCCTGGTGGGGCCACCATTTCGGCCGCCGACCACACAGCGCATCTGCGCTCAAACTGGCCGAAATCAAGGGCATGCCGCCCGCCAAGCGCGTCTTCTCGCGTTCAACATGTTTTTCTCATTGGATCGCCCGCCGCGCAGCAGGCAGCGTTGCGCTGCGCATCTGGAGGCGCAGGCAGGCCATGTTTCGTCTGGGTTAGGATTATCGATAATCCAATTCCTGTGCTTCGGAGACCTGTCCCATGCAATACCATGAACTCGGCCGTACCGGCTGGAAGGTGTCGACCATCAGCTTTGGCGCCTGGGCCATCGGCGGCACCTGGGGTCAGGTGAACGACGAAGAATCGATGGCCGCGCTGCACCGCGCGCTGGACCGTGGCATCAATTTCTTCGACACCGCCGATGTGTACGGCGACGGCCACAGCGAGCGGCTGATCGCCCGGCTGCGCAAGGAGCGCAGCGAACCCTTCTACGTGGCCACCAAGGCCGGCCGCCGGCTCAGCCCGCATGTGGCCGAGGGCTACAACCGGGAGAACCTGACGGCGTTTGTCGAGCGCAGCCTGCGCAACCTGAACACCGACGCGCTGGACCTGCTGCAGCTGCACTGCCCACCCACGCCGGTCTACTACCTGCCCGAGGTCTTTGGCGTGCTGGACGACCTGGTGCGCGCCGGCAAGCTGCGCCACTACGGCGTCAGCGTCGAGAAGGTCGAGGAGGCGCTGAAGGCAATCGAATTCCCTGGCGTGCAGACGGTGCAGATCATCTACAACATCTTCCGCCAGCGGCCGGCCGAACTGCTGTTCCGCGAGACGCTGGCGCGCCGCGTCGGCATCCTGGCGCGGGTGCCGCTGGCCTCGGGGCTGCTGTCGGGCGGCATCTCGCGCCAGACCCGGTTCGAGGCCGACGACCACCGCAGCTTCAACCGCGAAGGCGCGGCCTTCGACAAGGGCGAGACCTTCTCCGGGCTGGATTTCGAGAGCGGCCTGGCCGCGGTCGAGGCCTTGCGGCCGCTGGTGCCGGCCGGGCAGACGCTGGCGCAATTTGCACTGCGCTGGATCCTGATGCAGCAGGCCGTGACCTGCGCGATTCCCGGCGGCCGCCGGCCGTCCCAGGTCGAGGACAACGTGCGCGCGGCCGATCTGCCGCCGCTGCCTGACGCGACGATGCAGGCCGTGAGCGCAATCTACGCACAATACGCCAAGCCGCAGGTGCATCACCTCTGGTGATCGGCGCCCTGCAGGTAGTCGAGCTTCGCCAGCTGCAAGTGGGCGACACACAGCTCGGCGAGTGCCATGCTGTCGCTGCCCTTGAGCAACTGGATCATCGCCAGGTGCTCCTCTGCCGCGGCTTCCGAATGGCCCGCCGTCGCGGTGCGCTGGGCGCGTACCGGCAGGCTCAACCCCATGTAGTGGCGGATCGAGGCCACCAGGTACGGGTTGCCGCAGCCGCTGAACAAGGTCAGGTGGAACGCGTCGTTGATGCGATGCAGCGCGCTGAAGTCACGCTCCCGCAGATGCTGCAGGAACTGCGTGTGCAAGGCCTCCAGCGCTTCGACCAGTGCAGGCTCGGCCGGCAACGGAATGTGCAGCGCGGCCTGCCGCTGCAGCAGTTCGCGCACCTCGTAGATCTGCCGCACCTCGGTCGGCGCCAGCGCCCGCACGCTGGCGCCCTTGTTCTTCTCGCGCACCACGATGCCCAGGCGCTCCAGCTCCACCAGCGCCTGACGCACGCCGTGCCGCGTGGCGCCAAAACGTGCCATCAGCGGGTCTTCGATCAGGCGGCTGCCGGGCGGCAGGCGGCCGAAGATGATGTCCTCGCCCAGTGCCTTGACCACGCCTTGTGTATCACTGAACAGTGTCGACTCGGGCTTGGACACAATGTCCCCGCTAGTCCCAGCGCCAGGTCCAGATGGCATCAAGGGCGCTGTCCTCTCCGGACTGCGCCCGCAGCGTGAACTTCTGGGCAACGCGGTAGATGAGTTGCCAGGTGCCTGTGGCGGCGTTGACGCCGCGTTCGTAGCCCACGTACCAGCGGCGCGTGAGCTGTTTGCCGACGGTGACGACGGTGGTTTGCACGTTGTTTTCGCCGGCCGCCTGGCGCAGCGAAAAGTCGCTGAGGCCGATGTTTTCCAGCAGGTTGTCGGTCGGGCTGCCGCTGTTGCCCATCAAGAGGGCCAGCGCGGCGCGCTGCAGCAGCGCGGTGTCGGCCTGGCCCAGGCCTTCGGGGGCGCGGCCCATGACCAGCCAGCTGAGCTTGTCGGTGTCGCTCATCTCGGTGTCGCTGGCCAGGCGCACGCGTGGGTTCAGCGCGGTGCCGGTGATCAGCACGCCGACCTGCACGTCCAGGTTGGGCCGGATCGCGTAGATGTCCAGCCGCGGGTCGTCCACCGGGCCGGTGAACAGGATGCTGCCGCGCTCGATCTGCAGCTTCTGGCCGTAGGCCGCGTAGTTGCCGCCGACCGTGTGCACTGTGCCGGCGACCGCCAGCTTGCCGCGCGGGTTGGTGATCTTCAGTGCGCCTTGCAGCCCGGTGTCGATGCCCTTGCCGCGCAGCCGCAGCTTCTGGCCCAGGTCCAGCTGCAGCGCCAGCTGGGTCACGCGCTGGCTCTGGCCGTTGGCCTTGTCGTCCTGCGCGGCTTCCTCGGCCTCGGTCCTGGCCATCACCACGTCTTCGGGCAGCGTGGGGCCGTCGCCGCGGCTGATGTCGATCAGCCCTTCGTCCAGCGTGACGTTGCCGTTCAGGCTCAGCGTGTCCTTGTCCAGCCCGAGCTGGGCCTGGCCGCTGGCAACAATGGTGCGGTCAATGCGGCCCAGCGCCTTGAACTTCTGGGCCTCGATGCTGACCTTGGCCGAAGGCTTGGCCCCCAACTCTGCCGTGCCAGTGGCGCTGATGCTGCCGTCGCCGCCCTTGAATGCCAGCTGCTCCAGCCGTGCGCGCTGGCCTTCCAGCAGCAGCCTGGCCTGGCCATTGGTGAGCGACACGCCCAGCAGCGGGTTCTGCACGCTCAGACGCTGGCCGGTCAGCTCGCCGGAGATTTCCGGTGCGCCCAGCGTGCCGGCGATCTTCGCCGAGCTGGCCAGCTCGCCGCCCAGGCGCCACCCGGCCGGCATCCACGGCGCCCAGGCGCTGAGCTTGGTGACCTGCAAGGTGAGCGTGCCCTGCATCGGCGAGCTGCTGGCCGGCAACAACTGGTCCGGCCCGGCCTGGATGGACAGCGCGGCACCCAGCGCGCCCAGGTATTGGCCGGCCAGCGCCTGGGTGAACTGCCAGCTGCCATCGTGCGCCTTCAGGCTCAGCCGCAGGTCGGTGAGGCCCAGCGGCAACTGGCGCGTGGTGGACAGCAGGCCGTCCTCGTCCAGCGCCAGGTCGCCGCTCAGGCGCTCGATCACGGCTTCTGCTTCCAGCCTGCCGTCATAGCGCAGCTGCAGCTGGCCGCCCAGCTTCAGGTCGCCGGCCCACACGGCATCCGGCTGCAGCCGCTGCAGCAGCGGGGCGACGCTGGTTTCCTTCAGCTTGGCCTGCAGCGCCAGCAGCGGGGGGCGGTCCGCCGCGGGCTGGCTGAAGCGGGCTTCGCTCCATTGCAGCGCGGTGCCCAGCAGCGAGAGCTCGCCGGGCGACAGCTGGGCCTGGCTGAGCCGGCCGTCGGGCTCCCAGTGCAGCTGCGCGCTGAGCTCGCGTGCGGCCAGCCAGTCCTGGCCATTCGCTTGGCCATTCCCCTGGCCATTCGCCTGGCTGTTGGCCTGCACCCCGCGCAGCTGTAGCTGGCTCAGCTGGCCGGTCCAGTCGGCGCTGCCTTGCGCATTGCGGGCATAGTGGCCGGCGAGTTGCAGCTGCAGCTTCACGCCGGGTTTTTGGCCGTTGGCGGCCAGTTGCTGCAGCCAGTGAGGCGGCTGCACCGGGCTGTCCAGTGTCAGTTGCAGCTGGTGCTGCGCCAGGCCGCCGTTCAGCGAGGCCTTGAGCTGGTTCAGCTTGACCTGGCCGACGATGAGCTGGCTGCCGTCGAGCTGCAGGTCCAGTGGCCAGTCGCCGCCCACCTCGCCCTTGCCGTGCAGCTGCGCCTTGTCCAGCTTCAGCGTGCCGGCCTGCAGGGCGGAGACAGTGCCATCGGCGCGCCATTGCCAGTGGCCGGCCTGGCCGACGGTTTCCTGCAGGCCCAGCTGCAAATCCAGCCCGCCGGCGCTGGGTGCCCAGGCGCTGGTGGCCGCCTGCAGCCTGGCCAGTGGCGCCAGCGCGGCCAGGTGCGGTGCCTTCAATGACAGGCTGCCGCGGCCGTCGCTGCCGGGGTTGTCGCGCCAACTGGCCTGCAGCTGGGTGTCGTCGGCCAGCAGTTCGGCGTCGGCCTGCTGCTGCTGGTCGTCGTTCTTCAACTGCAGGCTGCCCTGCAGCGGCAGGCCGGCGAAGGTACTGGGGGTGAGCTTCAGCGCCAGCTGGCCGCGCAGTGCGCGCCACAACACGCTGGGGTCCTGGGCGGCGGCCTCCAGAGCGCTTTCGGGCAGGCTGGCCTGGCTGTCCAGGCTGGCGTTGAGTTGCTGCGGTGCCTGTTGCCAGGCGCTGTTGGCGGCGCCCGGCCACCAGACGCGCAGGTCCAGCGCCTGCAGCTGGCCGACGAGCTGCCAGCGCAGCCGCGCGTCAGGGCTGCGCTCGATGCGGCCTTTCAGCGATGCGGAGGCCGCGTCGGCCTTCAGCTCCAGCGTGTTCATCAAGGCCTCGTGGGTGGAGAGCTGGGTGTCGAGCTGCAGCGAGACCGGCGGCGTCGGGTCGCCACGGCCTTGTCCGGCCGGGCCCTGGCGGCCTTGCAGCTGGCCGGTCAGCTTGGCGAGCACGGACAGCACCGGATCGGCGGCTGGCGGCGGCGTGGGGGCCGAGGCGGCTGAGGCTGACGCGGCGGTTGCGCCGGGTGCGGGCACCGGCGCCAGCGCAAGGTCAATCGGGCCGCTGAGCAGCAGCGCCGGCAGCCGCTTGTCCAGCGCCGCGGGTTGCCATTGCTGCAGCTTCAACGCCAGCTCTGCGCGGGCGCTGCCGGCCTTGGCATCGACCAGGTAGCGGCCGTCGCCGGACCAGCGGCCTGCCGCGGCCTGGCCGTTGGCCCACTCGATGGACAGGTTCTCCAGCCGCAGTTCGCTCAGCGGCTGCGGCGTGCCGGCGGCACGCAGGCTCAGCTCGCGCACCGGCAGGCGTTGTTCGTCCCAGCGGCCTGGCTGGTCGTTGTGCAGGCTGAGCTCGGCCTGGGCGGGCTGGTTCAGCCCGCTGCTGTGCAGCGTGGCGGTGCCGCGCAGGGCGGTGTGCGGCGCGTTGCTGACCAGCGCCGCCAGGTCCAGCGCTTCGGTCTTCAGGTTCAGCTCGCCCAGCGGCCACGGGGCAAACGGCTGCAGCCGGGTTTGCAGCAGCACGCTGGGCGCAGTTTTGCCGGCCACCGCCTGGCCTTGCAGCTCGGCTTGGGCAGCCAGGTCGGCCAGCGGGCCGTGGGCGTTCAGCTTGGCCTGCCAGGCCGGGCTGCTGCCGGGCTGGCTGTGCAGCGCCAGCTGGGACTGCAGCGTCATCGCGCCTTCGGTCAGCAGGCTGGCAGCGCCACTGAGCTGGAAGCGGTCGCTGTCGAGCTGGCCGATGGCGATCTGGTGCTGGCTGCCGCCCTTGGCGCCCAGGTGCAGCTTGGCCTGCAGGTTGCGCAGCAGCGGCAGGGTGTCGACCTGCAGGCTGGCCACGCGCAGCTCGTCCACCAGCAACTGCACCGGCAGCCGCAGGTTCTTGGGCGCACCGCTGGGCGGGGCGGCCGGGGTCGCGTTGGTTTTCGAGTGCCACTGGGCGCTGCGGGCGCTCAGGTGCTTCATCGCAATGCCGGCCCAGGCCTGGGCATCGGGCCGCCAGGTCCAGCGCAGGCCGTCCAGCGAAACCTGCTCCATCACCAGCTCGCCAGCACCCAGCGTCAGCGTGAGGCGATCGGCGGTCAGCGCATCGCCGCCCAGCGCGCCGCGCCAGTTGTCCAGCTTCAGGCCGGGCACCTGGGTCAGCAGCCAGTAGGTGCCAGGTTCGCTGCGCCACAGCCACCCCAGGCCGCTGCCCACGAGCACGACCAGTGCCACCAGCAGCCCGCCCAGCGACCAGGCCAGGCGACGCAGCCAGCGGCGCTGCGCGCGCGTTGGCGCGGCGGGCGCGGTGTCGGCTTCGGTTTCGGTGCTGGGGGAATCGGACATGGAATGCAGGTGCTCAGAAGGCCACGCCAACGTTCAGGTGGATGCGGCCGCGGTGCAGTTCCTGGCCCCAGGCCCAGTCCAGGCTCAGTGGGCCGACGGGGCTGCGCCAGCGCACGCCCAGGCCGTAGCCCAGCGCGGGCTTGAGCTCGGGCAACTGGTCGGCGGCGCGGCCGGCATCAATGAAGACCGCACCCCAGACCGAGGGCAGCGAGGCGAGGATGGGGTGCGCGGCTTCCACGCTGCTGGTGAACAGCAGCCGGCCGCCGGTCACGCCGCCGTCGGCGGTGGCCGGGGCCAGCGTGCGCCAGGGGTAGCCGCGCACCGAGTTGTCGCCGCCGGCGCGAAAGCGCTGCGAGTCCGGCACCTGCACGCCGGCCGGCGTGAAGACCTTGCCCAGCTCCAGCCGTGCCTGGGTGTACCAGCTGCCCACCGGCCAGTAGCCGGTGGCGCGGCCGTAGGCGCGGGCGAACACGCCGCGCTTGCTGGCATTGCCATCGGCCAGGCCACCGCCGAACTCGGTGGCCAGCGTGTAGCCCTCGGTGGGCAGCAGCACGTTGTCGACCTCGCGCCAGGTGTTGTGGGTGTTGGCCGACAGGGCGGCCAGTTTCTCGCAGTCGACCAGCGCGCCGTTGTCGCGCACGCATTCGACCGCGCGCTCGGCTTCCAGGTAGTTCAGCCGGTCGAACTTCGGCTTTTCCAGCGAGCGGCCCACGCGCAGCCGCTGCGACAGCACCATGTCGTCGTCGGTCCACAGGCGCTCGACCGAAGCGCCGACCAGGTCGCGGCTGAAGCGCTCGTCCGGATGGGTCGAGACTTCGCCGTCGTAGGCCTGGCGGTTGCGGCCCCATTCGAGCTTGTTGCGCGAGGTCAGTGCGTAGCCGAAGACCCGGCGGTGGGTGTATTCCAGCGTGGTACGCGGCCCGCTGGTGGCGCTGATGCCGATGGCGGTCACGGCCGACTGCAGCGGCGTTTCCTTCAGGTGCACCTGCACGGTGGCATGGTCGGCCTGCGCAGGGTCCGGGTCCATGGTCACGGTGACCTGGTCGAACAGCCCGGCCTTGCTCAGCCGCTCCTGGAATTCCTGCAGCCGGTTTTCGGTCAGCGTGGCGCCGCGCGGGAAGCCGGCCATGCCGCGCACCTGCTCGGCCTGGTGGTGGACCAGGCCGGTGATCTCGAAGTCCCCGGCGCGGTAGAGCGGGCCGCTGTCGGCCACGATGAACAGGCGCACGCGGTGCTGCGTGTCGTCCACTTCGGCCGCGGTGCCGCTCCAGCTCGCCGCGGCGTAGCCGGCGGCGCGCAACTGGGCCAGCGTGCTGTTCTTGGCGTCGCTCCAGGCGTCGGCGCTGAATTCGGCGTCGGTCGCCAGCGCCCAGTCGCGCTTGAGCGCGTCGCGGACCTGCTGTGCCTCGGCCACCCCGGCTTCGGCCTGCTCGGCCAGCGGGCCTTGCACCTCCAGCGTGACCCGGCCGACCCTGGCGCGCGGCCCGGTCTCCACCGTCAAGGTGACCTTGGGCGGCTGGCCCGCGGCTTCGGGCTCGCGCGTGACGATGGCATTGGCCGAGAAATAGCCCTCGGTTTTGGCCAGGTCCTCGGCTTGCGGCGGCAGCGCGGCGATCAGCCGCGACCATTCGATGTTGCTGATCTGCTGCGCGGTGGGCAGCGCGGCGGCGCGTTGCAGGTCCAGGTAGTTTTCCAGCAGCTGCTTCAAGGGCTGGGGTGCCTTCACGGTCAGCTTGGGCACCAGGCCGGTGACCTGGCTGGCGTCGTCTTCGGCATCGCTGGCGGCGGAGGCCGGGGCGTTCGCGGCCACTGCGTCGTGCGCGGATTCGTCGGCATTGGCGGCGGCCCGCGCCGCGACCTGGCCTGACGCTGCGGCCGCCGCAGGCTTGGCCACCGCCGCGGCGGCAGGCTTGGCCGGCGTGACTGGCAGCGCGCCGGGCGGCGCAGCCGAAGCTGCGGCTGCCGAGGCTTGCGCGGCCGAATCCATCGAACGCAGGTCGGCGCAGCCAGTCGCCAGCCACACACCCGTGGCCAGCACCGACAGCAGGACCGCGTGACGCAGCCGCTTCATTTGCTGAGCAGCCGCATCGCTCCTTCCAGCCCCGCCAAAGTGAGCGGGAACATGCGCTGCTGCATCAGCTGCTGCACGATGCCGATGCTTTGCCGGTACTGCCACACCCCTTGGGGTTCCGGGTTGATCCAGGCGTATTTGGGGAAGGCATGGGTGAGCCTTTGCAGCCATTCGGCACCGGGCTCCTCGTTGTTGTATTCGACGCTGCCGCCGGGCTGCAGGATCTCATACGGGCTCATCGTCGCGTCGCCGACGAAGATCAGCCGCCAGTCCTTGTTGTACTTGCGGATCAGCTCCCAGGTCGGGCTCTTCTCGGCATAGCGGCGGCGGTTGTTCTTCCACATGAAGTCGTAGACGCAATTGTGGAAGTAGTAGAACTCCAGGTGCTTGAACTCGCTCTTGGCGGCCGAGAACAGCTCCTCGACCCGGTGGATGTGCTCGTCCATCGTGCCGCCAACGTCCATCATCAGCAGCACCTTCACCTTGTTGTGCCGCTCCGGGACCATCTTGATGTCCAGGAAGCCGGCATTGGCCGCGGTGGCGTGGATGGTGTCGTCCAGCGCCAGTTCCAGCTCCGAGCCCTCGCGGGCGAAGCGGCGCAGCCGGCGCAGCGCGACCTTGATGTTGCGCGTGCCCAGTTCGCGGCTGTCGTCATAGTCCTGGAAGGCGCGCTGGTCCCACACCTTCACGGCACTCTTGTTGCGCCCAGGGCCGCCAATGCGCACGCCCTGCGGGTTGTAGCCGCCGTGGCCGAACGGGCTGGTGCCGCCGGTGCCTATCCACTTGTTGCCGCCCTCGTGGCGCTCCTTCTGCTCTTCGAGGCGCTTCTTCAGCGTCTCCATCAGCTCGTCCCAGTCCATCTTCGCGATGGCGGCTTTCTGCTCGGGCGTGAGTTCCTTTTCCAGCAGCTTCTGCAGCCACTCTGCCGGAATCTCCTTGCCGAAGTCGGTCAGCATCTGCACGCCGTTGAAGTAGGCGCCGAAGGCCCTGTCGAACTTGTCGAAATGGGTTTCGTCCTTGACCAGCGTGGTGCGGGCGAGGAAGTAGAAGTCGTCCACCGACGGGCCGATCACACCCAGTTGCAAAGCTTCCAGCAGCGTCAGGTACTCCTTGACCGAGACCGGCAGTTTGGCGGCGCGCAGCGTGTAGAAGAAGTTGATCAGCATGGCGGCAAAGAAGGTCTGGGACAGCGGGGCGCAGCACTTGGCGCCATGAATCCTCGGCCGGGGCAGGCGGATGGCCGGACCATTGTGCCGAAGGCCGAGAATACCGCGCCCTTCGACCGAGAAACACCGCTGCCGGCCCGGGCGCTGGGCCGACCGGCTGGCAGGCGCTCAAGCGGGTTCGGAAAAAGGCCGATATGGCATCGAGGAACCGCCCGCATTCATGACCGCCACCATTGCCTTGCTGCTGCTGCAGGCCAGCATGCACCTCTTCTACGCTGCCAGCTGGGCGATGGCGGGCACCTTGCTGGGCCTGCAGCGCAGCGCCGCGCTGCACTGGGCCGGCTACTGCCTGCTGCTGTCGCTGGGTTCCTTCGTGTTCCTGGCGATGCCCGCAGGGCTGCCGCCGACGCTGGGCGTGCCCATGGCCAACATGAGCTTGCTGGCCGCTGCGCTGCTGGCGCGACGCGGCGTGGCCCGCTTCGCACAGTACCCGCCGCGTGACGGCGAGGGCCTGCTGATCCTGTCGACAGGCGCGCTGGCGCTGGTCGTCACCGGGCTGGACGCACCCAATGCGGCCATGCGCATGGTGATGCAGTCGACGCTGGTGTCCATGGTGCTGCTGCGCATGGGCGGCGAGATGCTGGGTGCGATCCAACGCGAATTCGGTCGCGTCGGCGCCTGGCTGCTGGCCGGGCCGGTGGTCGTGCTCGGCATTGGCCTGGGCGCGAGGGCGGTCGCGGTGGCACTGCGGGCCAGTCATCCGGAGCAGTCGGTGATGACGGCCGACAACCCGATCAACGTTGCGGTGCTGCTGTTGCTGGCCGCTTTCTCGACGCTGTTCCAGCTGTCGCTGGTCTACCTCGTGGTGCTGCGGCTGGTGCGCAAGCTGCACGAGCTTTCGCACCACGACGCGCTCACGGCGCTGCTGAACCGCCGCGCCTGGCACCACGCCCTGCTGCAGGAGCGCCAGCGCCTGCGCCGCACCCCACGCGACACGGCGCTGCTGGTGGTCGACATCGATCACTTCAAGCACTTGAACGACCGGCACGGCCACGCCGTGGGCGACCGTGCGCTGGCCGCAATTGCCCGCACGCTGCAGGCCACCGCCCGCGCGACCGATGCAGTGGCCCGGCTGGGCGGCGAGGAATTCGGCCTGCTGCTGGGCGACACCGACCTCGAAGGCGCACGGCTGGCGGCCGAACGCCTGCGCGAGGCAGTGGCGCAAATGCAGCTGGTGCACGACGACCTGCCGCTGACGCTCACCGTCAGCATTGGCGCCGCAGTGCTGCCCGCCGCCGCCTGCCGGCTCTACAAGCTGGAGCAGCTGCAGCTCAAGGCCGACGCCGCGCTCTACCAGGCCAAGGCGGGCGGCCGCAACCGTGTCGTGCTGGGCGTGCTCGATTCAGGCGGCCTGACGCTGGTGGCCGCCAGCGCCTGAGCGCGCCCGATTTCAGCCCTTGCTGCGCTTGGCCTTGGCCTTGCCCTTTTGCTGCGTCACGTCGTGGCGGTGCAGCCAGGCGAAGAATTCCTGGTACCAGAGCTGGCTGTTGCGCGGTTTGAGCACCCAGTGGTTCTCATCCGGAAACCACAGCAGCCGGCTGTCGATGCCACGCGCCTTCAGCGTGTTGTAGTAGGCCAGGCCTTGCTGGTCCGGCACGCGGTAGTCCAGTGCGCCATGGATGACCAGCGTCGGCGTGCTGAAATTCGCGGCATAAAGGTGCGGGCTTTGCGCGCCAACCTTGGCCGGGTCTTCCCAGTACCAGGCACCGAGTTCCTTGGCATGCCAGCTCCAGGCGTCGTCGGCGAACATGGCCGTCCAGTCGAAGCAGCCGGCGTGGCAGACATAGGCGGCGTAGCGGCCGGGTTTCACATGGCCGTTCATCCAGGCCACCATGTAGCCGCCATAGCTGCCGCCTGACGCGAACACGCGCGCCGGGTCGCACCAGCGCTGGCTCAGCAGCCAGTCGGTGCCGGCCTCGATGTCCTGCAGCTCCAGCTCACCCCAGCGATGGGTGATGCTGTCCAGGAACGCATGGCCGAAGCCGGACGAGCCGTGATAGTTCACGCTGGCCACCACATAGCCTTGCGCGGCAAACAGCTTGCTGCTCCAGCGGTAATGCCAGTTGTCGCCTGGGCCGGTGTGCGGCCCGCCGTGGATGCTGTGCAGCACCGGGTATTTCTTCTTCGCATCGAAGCCCGGCGGGAAGTGCAGCCACATCTGCACCTTGTCGCCCTCGGCGCCGGTGAACCACACCTCTTCGTGGTGGCCCAGCGTGTAGCCGGCCAGCAGCTCGTCATCGAAGCTTTCGATGCGGCGCGGCTTTTCGCCGGGCGCATGGGCGCACAGCTGCGCCGGGTGCTGGGCGGTGTCGGCCAGGCTGACCAGCGTGCCTGAAGCCTTGTCGAAACCGGTCACGGTGCCGCCCTGTACGACGATCTCGGCGCGCCGGTCCGGCAGGTCGAAGCGCCAGACGTGGCTGCGGCCCTGCTGCTCGGCGGTGAACAGCACCGCCTGGCCATCGTCTTCCCACAGCAGCGGTGCGTTCACCGCGTGGTCCCACTGGGCACTGATCACTTCCCAGCTGCCGAATTCGTCCTCGAAGACCGCCAGTTGCGCTGGCATCGTGTGCTTGCGGCCCTGGTGGGAGGCGAGGAAGGCGATGCGATCACCGGTCGGGCTGTAGCGGGGCGCGGCGGTGTCCCAGTCTGCGTCCCGCACCAGCTCCCGGAAGCGGCGCTGGCGCAGGTCCAGCTCGACCATCGCGAAGCGGCCGTCGACCTTCTTCTCCGGCGCCGGGTCGTAGGCGAAGACGATGCGCTTGCCGTCGGGCGAGATGTCGAAGCAGGTCGCATCCGGGTCGAAGCGCGGCAGCTCATAAGGCGTGCCTTCGAACAGGTCGGTCACCTTGCCGCTGGCCAGGTCCAGCGTCAGCAAATGCGGCACGCGGCCTTGCGGCAGGTTCTGGTCCCAGAAGCGGTAGGCCGATTCGCTGGTCACGTAGCCGGTGGCCTTGCGGTCCTTGAAGGCCTTGTGCTGCCTGGCCTGGGCCTTCATGCCCTTCAGCTCGGGCCAGAGCCAGGAGATGAAGGCAATGCGCTTGCCGTCCGGGAACCACTTGAAGGCCTCGACGCCGGTGGCAACTTCACCGACGCGCCGGGCCTCGCCGCCATCGGTGGCTATGACATAGAACTGCGGCGTCTCGTCCTTCTTGCCTTGCTGCTCGCGGCGGGCAATGAAACCGACGGCGTGCTCATGCGGCGAGAAGCGCGGCTGGCCGTCCTTGTCGCCGCAGTGGGTCAGCGCCCGCGGCCGGCCGCCCAGCGTGGACAGCAGCCACAGCGTGGTGCTGGCCTTGTTCTCTTCCATGTCGTAGCGGCTTACCGTCGCCACGGCTTGCGCGCCGTCGGGCGACAGGCTGGGGTTGCCCAGCCTTTCCAGCTGCCACAGCGCGTCGATGGTGAAGGTCTTGTCGGAACGGGCCAAACGCATCTCCTGTAGGGTCGGCGGGATCGCCGCCGGAAGCCTTCAACGATAACGCGGCTGCGGCCCGTGACAACGGTCAGCGGTTCTGTCTTTGCATGAAGACGAGTTTCTCGAACAGGCTCACGTCCTGCTCGTTCTTCAGCAGCGCGCCGACCAGCGGCGGCAGCGAGACCTTGTCGTCCTTGCTCTGCAGCACTTCGGCCGGGATGTCCTCGGCCACCAGCAGCTTGAGCCAGTCGATCAGCTCGGAAGTCGAGGGCTTCTTCTTCAGGCCGGGCAGGTTGCGCACGTCATAGAAGCTCTTCAGCGCCGCGGCCAGCAGCTCCTGCTTCAGGCCGGGGAAGTGCACGTCGACGATCTTCTGCATCGTCGCGGCCTCCGGGAACTTGATGTAGTGGAAAAAGCAGCGGCGCAGGAAGGCGTCCGGCAGCTCTTTTTCGTTGTTCGAGGTGATGAAGACCAGCGGCCGGTGCTTGGCGCGGATGGTCTGGCGCGTTTCGTAGCAATGGAACTCCATGCGGTCGATCTCGCGCAGCAGGTCGTTCGGGAATTCGATATCGGCCTTGTCGATCTCGTCGATCAGCAGTGCCACCGGCGTCTCCGATTCAAACGCCTGCCACAGCACGCCCTTGACGATGTAGTTCTGGATGTCCTTGACCTTGGCGGAAGTTTCGACATCGCCGAGCTGGCTGTCGCGCAGGCGGCTCACCGCGTCGTACTCGTACAGGCCCTGGTGCGCCTTGGTGGTGCTCTTGATGTGCCACTCCAGCAGCGGCAGGCCCAGCGCCTTCGAGGCTTCCTCGGCCAGCATGGTCTTGCCCGTGCCTGGCTCGCCCTTGACCAGCAGCGGGCGCTTGAGCGTCATCGACGCATTGACCGCCAGCATCAGGTCGGCGGTGGCCACGTAGTTGTCGGAACCTTGGAATTTCATGGCGTGTGGCCGGGGCGAGCCCGAGTTTTGACGACTTGGAAATGCGGTGTTGCCAGGGGTTTGGCAGGGGTCGGATCAGTATAAGGTCGTGCCTATAATCGTTGACAAATCGCAAGCCGGCGCAGCCAGGCAGGCATTTTTTGCCATGCCGTACACCGTACCGGCCCTCCTCGAAACCGTTCGCCAAGACGAATCATTCCGCGATGAAAACCAAGGCAAGCCTTTTGCTGCTGGCGCTGGCCAGCTTCTTCTTTTCAGCAGCCCAGGCCCAGGAGGTCAAGGGCGATGCGAAGGCCGGTGAAAAGAAGAATGCGATGTGCATCGGGTGCCACGGCATCGTCGGCTACCAGGCCAGCTTCCCGCAGGTCTACCACGTGCCGATGATCTCCGGCCAGAACGCCAAGTACATCGCCTCGGCGCTGGACAGCTACCGCAAGGGCGATCGCAAGCACCCGACCATGCGCGCCATTGCCGGCTCGCTGAGCGACCAGGACATTGCCGACCTCGCGGCCTACTACGCTGACCACGGCCATGCAGGTGCTACCGCGCCGCCGCCGGCCGAACTGCCGGCCGCGCTGAAGGACAAGCTGGCCGTCTGCGTGGCCTGCCATGGTGCCAACTTCAGCACCACCCCCGACCCGGCCAACCCGCGCCTGGCCGGCCAGCATGCCGACTACCTCACGCTGACGCTGAAGTCCTACCAGGCCGACGCCGGACACCTGGTCGGTCGCAGCAACCCGACCATGAACGCCATGGCCAAGACGCTGAGCGAAACCGAGCTCCGCCAGGTGGCGGAGTTCCTGTCCTCGCTGCCAGGTGAGCTGAAGACGCTGCCGCAATCGCACTTCCGCTGAGCCCTGGCGCCGCAGCGCCCGCGTTTGCGAAATCTCAGGCGGAGCCCGCCTGCAAAAGCCGCCGCCCGGCAGGGTTGGCGGCTCTTTCATGTCCGGCCCAGGCCAGCGGCCATGTCACCCGCTCAAGCGACATGGGCTTGTGGCCGATAACAGGCTGTTGCCCAGGGTCTTGGGTACGGACACATTGGCCGGACATGCTTAAAAAAATACTGGTTTCGCAGGTCAGACTGGGCATGCACATTCACGCGCTGGAGGGCGCGTGGATCGACCATCCTTTCTGGAAGACCAAGTTCGTCATCAAGGACCACAACGACCTGGCCAAGCTGCATGCGAGCGGCTTGCCCGGTGTGTGGATAGACTCGGAAAAAGGCCTGGACCTGGCCGATGCGACCGAGCGCCTGCCGGGCCTGCGGGCGCCGGCCCGTGCCGCCGAGGCGCCGGCTGCCGCGCCGGTGACGCCGCCCGCTGCGCCTGCCTCGAGAATGCCGCCCGAGCCGGACCGCGACCTGAAAACCGAGCTCTCGCAGGCTGCGGCGCTCTACAAGGAGGGCCGGGCGCGTGTCGTGTCGATGTTCACTGAAGCCCGGCTGGGCAAGGCCGTGGATGCCGAGCAGTGCCTGCCGCTGGTCAACGACATTGCCGATTCGGTGTTCCGCAACCCTGGCGCGCTGGTCAGCCTGGCCCGGCTCAAGACCCAGGACGACTACACCTACATGCACTCGGTGGCCGTCTGCGCACTGATGGTGTCGCTGGGCCGCGAACTGGGCCTGGACGAGGCTGGCTGCCGGGATGCAGGCCTGGCCGGTCTGCTGCACGACCTGGGCAAGGCGGCAATGCCGCTGGACGTGTTGAACAAGCCCGGCAAGCTGACCGACGAAGAATTCACCGTGATGAAGTCGCACCCCGACCGCGGCCATGAAATGCTGCTGGAGGCCAAGGGCGCGAGCGCCGGCGCGCTGGACGTCTGCCTGCACCACCACGAACGCATGGACGGCACGGGCTACCCGCACAAGCTGCCTGGCGAGCAGATCAGCCTGCTGGCGCGCATGGGCTCGGTCTGCGACGTCTACGACGCCATCACCTCGAACCGCCCTTACAAGGCCGGCTGGGACCCGGCGGAGTCGATTGCCAAGATGGCTTCGTGGCAGGGCCATTTCGACCCCAAGATCTTCCAGGCCTTCGTCAAGAGCCTGGGCATCTATCCGGTGGGCTCGCTGGTCAAGCTGCAGAGCGGCAAGCTGGCGGTGGTGGTGGACCAGAACCCCAAAGCCCTGGTGACCCCGATGGTCAAGGTCTTCTTCTCGACCAAGTCCCAGATGCCACTGAACCCGCAACTGCTGGACCTGGCCCGCTCGACCGACAAGATCGTCGGCCGCGAGAACCCGGTCACCTGGGGTTTCAAGCAATTGGATGAGCTGTGGGCCGGGGACAAGTTGCCGAAACGATAGGGCTTCGGTTTGGGTTCGCCTGCGTGAACTGAACCGTTCGCCCTGAGCTCGTCGAAGGCGGCACAAGCCACCATGCCCTATGCAGGCTTCGACAAGCTCAGCCCGAACGGAAGGTGGGATCAGCCCGAACGGGGGCCGATCAGCGCGTCGCGCGGCGCCGCACCGCATCCAGGTACGCATGCCCGTCCGGCGGCAGGCCGCTGCGTTGTGAGGCCCACAGCATCTCGCCCAGGCAGTCCATGACCTCGTGCTGCGCATCGTGCAGCGAGTTGCGCTTGGCGGCCAGCAGTTCGACCGCCTGGCGGATGCCGCGCGGCTGGTCGATCGAAACCTGTTCGCTGATGCTCAGGTGCATGGACAGGTGCAGGAAAGGGTTGGTGCGCCCCTCGTCCACGCCGTAGACGGCGGCCAGCGCCGCTTCCACGTCCGCCAGCTCGGCGTGGTACTCCGGGTGCTCGTCAATCCAGCCGGCGGCCAGCGTCTCGATGGGCGAGAGCAGTTCCCCATTGCGCTGCTTGGCCAGGGTCTGGCAGAAGAAGTTGCGAACGTCGTGCTGGGAGGGCTGGAACATCCGAGAATTGTCGCTTCTTCGCCTTCCCACCGCCGAGCACCGCATGAATGTCACCACGGAACAGCTGTTCACCGAAGCCCGCACCGCCAACGCCTACCTGCCCACGCCAGTGGCCGAAGCCACGCTGCGCGAGCTCTATGAGCTGACAAAGTGGGGCCCGACGGCGTCCAACAGCTCGCCGATGCGGCTGATCTTCGTCACGTCCGATGAAGCCAAAGCCAGGCTGGTGCCCTGCATGGCACCCGGCGGCAACCAGGCCAAGGTCGGCCAGGCGCCGGTGACGGCCATCGTCGGCATGGACATGGCGTTCTACGAGCACTTGCCCAGGCTCTATCCGCAGGTCGACTTCCGCAAGATGTTCATCGACAACCCGGCGCGGGTGCCGGACGCCGCGCTGCGCAACAGCAGCCTGCAAGGCGCCTACCTGATGCTGGCAGCCCGCGCACTGGGCCTGGACTGTGGCCCGATGGGTGGCTTCAACGCGGCCGCGGTGGATGCGGCCTTCTGGGCCGGCACCACGGTGCGCACCAACTTCATCTGCACGCTGGGCAAGGCCGACCCGGCGGGCGTGCGCCCGCGCAACCCGCGCCTGAGCTTCGAGGAAGCTTGCCAGGTGCTGTGAACGAGCTGTTCGCGCACGGCTGGTCGTTCTACGCCATCGCCATCCCGGCGGTGGTGCTGATGGGCCTGTCCAAGAGCGGCTTTGGCGCAGGCTTCGGCGCGCTCGCGGTGCCGCTGCTGGCGCTGGTGGTGCCGGTGCCACAGGCCGCAGCCATCATGCTGCCGCTGCTGGCGGTGATGGACGCGATGGGCCTGGCTGCGCTGGTGCGCGAGTGTGACCGTGGGCTGATCAAGCTGCTGCTGCCGGCCGGCCTGCTGGGCACGGTGATCGGCACGGTGCTGTTCGGCGTGCTGTCGGCCCACACGGTGGCCGGCGTCGTCGGCGCGATCACGCTGCTGTTCCTCGCCATCCGCCTGGTCTTCCCGCCAAAGGCAGACGCGCCACCGCCGCCGCGCTGGCTGGGCTTCACGCTGGGCACCGTGAGCGGTTTCACCAGCTTTGTGGCCCATGCCGGCGGCCCGCCGGTCAGCTTCTACGTGCTGCCGCTGCGGCTCTCGCCGATCAAGTTCACGGCGACCATGGCGGTCTTCTTCGCCGCGGTGAACCTGTCGAAGTGGATTCCCTATGCCTTCCTCGGCCTGATCGACACGCGCAACCTGTGGACCTCGCTGACGCTGGCGCCGTTCGCGCCGCTGGGCGTGTGGCTGGGCCTGCACGTCGTGCGGCGCATCAACCAGGTCTGGTTCTACCGGCTGTTCAACATCGGCATGGCGCTGACCGGCAGCAAGCTACTCTGGGACGCCATCCGCTGAAGGCCCGGTCGGCGGTGGCATTACCTCAGGCGCCATGTCCGCGGGCACCGCCACGGCAACGATCCGCACCTGCAAGGTCACCGCCATGCGCAGGCCCAGGTCCTTCCCGATGTCGATGCCGAACTCGTCGCGCTGCAGCTTGCCCACTGCGCTGGCGCTGCAGGCCTCGCGTTGCAGCGTGTCGTCCGGCCCGCAGCGAAAGGACTGGATGGCAAGCCGCAGCGGGCGCGTCACGCCATGCATCTGCAGCTCGCCTTCGACTGCGCCGGGCACACCGCCGATGAAGTCCACCAGCCGACCCTGGTAGCAGATCTCGGGAAAGCGGGCCGCCTCGAAGGCCATCGGCCCGCGGGCCAGGTCGTTCAGCATCGACAGGCCGAAGTCAAGGCTGTCTGCCGGCAGGCACACCGCCACCTGGCCTTGCCCGGCCTCGCGGTCCAGCAGCACTTCGCCTGTGCTGCGCGCAAGCTGGCCTTCGACCATCGACAGGCCCGCATCGGCCTCGACACTGGCCTGCGTGCGGGCCGGGTCCAGCGCGTAGCGCTGCGTTGCGGCCAGGCTGCCCTGGGACAGGCTGGCCACGGCCAGCCCCCATGCCACGCCCCTCAGTGTCACGGTGCCTGGATCGCTTCGATCTGGATGCGCAGCGTCACGTCCATCTTGAAGCCGTAGTCCTTGCCCGCGGCCATGCCGAACTCGTCGCGCTGGATCACCGCCAGCGCGTCGGCACCGCACACCTCGCGCTTGAACATCGGGTGCGGCATGCACTTGAAGCTGTTGATCACCAGTGCCACCGGTCGGGCCACGCCATGCAGGCGCAGCTCGCCTTCGACCGCGGTGGGCGCGCCGTTGACGAACTTCACCAGCTTGCCCACGTAGGTGATGCTGGGGTATTTGGCGGTGTCGAACAGCATGTCGCCGCGCGCTGCCTTGTTCATCGCGTCCAGCCCGAAGTCCAGGCTTTCGGCATCCATGCGCACCGTCACCGTGCCGGTGCCGGCTTCCTTGTCCAGCATGATCTCGCCGGCGCTGCTGTTGAGCTTGCCGCGCCAGACCGACAGGCCGTTCATGTGATCGGCCTCGAAGCTGGGGTAGGTGTGCGAAGGGTCGATCTCATAGCGCACCGGCGCTGCGTGGGCGCCAGCGGCGAGGGACGCGGCGGCGAACGCCGCGAGCAGGGGGTGTGGGCGGATGTGCATGGCCAGCATGCTGCCACAGCCCTGCCGCTCACATCAAAGCCGTACCTGGCCCTCGATGCAGCCAGCCACGTCGCCGCCCACCCACACCGTCTCGCCCTCGCGTTGCAGGTAGACCCGCCCCATGCGGCCCATGGCCGTGCCTTGCGAAACCACGTAGCTCGCAGGCACCGCGCCGCTGTCCATCAACCATTGCGCCAGGCTGGCGTTCAGGCTGCCGGTGACCGGGTCTTCGTTCACGCCGATAGCGGCGGCGAAGGCGCGCACTTCGAAGGTGGTGTCGGTGCCGGCGGGCTGCGGGGCGATCAGGCCCGCCTTCGCCAGAGGCTTCAGGCGGGCATGGTCGGGCGTCAGCGCCAGCAGGCGTGCGGCGCTGCGGGTTTGCAGGCCCAGCCAACGCGGGCCGTTGTCCAGCCACTGCGCGGCTACCAGTTCATCGGCCGGCAGCGCCAGGGCCTGCAGCACTTCGCTGAGTAGCCCGGCGTCCACCTCGCTGCGCTTGGAAGGCGGCGCGGCAAAGGCCAGGCGCGTGCCGTCTCGGCGAATGCTCACCAAGCCCAGCGCACATTGCTGCACCACCTCGGTTGCCTGCCGGGGCTGGCCGCCGGCACTCAGCCACGCATGGCAGCTGCCCAGCGTGGGGTGGCCGGCGAAAGGCAGCTCGCCACCCTGCGTGAAGATGCGCACGCGATAGTCGGCGCCCGGCTGCGTGGGCGGCAGCAGAAAGGTGGTTTCGCTCAGATTGGTCCAGCGCGCGAAGGCTGCCATCTGTGCGTCGCTCAGTCCGTCGGCGTCGTGCACCACGGCCAGGGGGTTGCCCCGCAGCGGTGTGTCGGTGAAGACGTCGAGCTGGCTGAACCGCCTGGACTGACCTGCTTCGCTCATGGCGTTTCCTGTGCCAGGTCCTCGAACAGGTGCCTCTTCAGCACGCCGCCCAGCGTCGCCACCGCGTAGCGGATCTCGTCGGGCGTCAGCGTCACGAAGGACAGGCGCATCGTGCGCGTGTCCGGCGCATGGGCATAGAACGGCTCGCCCGGCACGAAGGCCACGCCGGCGGCGACGGCCTTGGGCAGCAGCGCCATCGCGTTGCAGCCTGCCGGCAGGCGCAGCCAGAAGAACATGCCGCCTTGCGGCGCGGCCCATTCGGTGCCGGCCGGCATGTGTTCGGTCAGGGCCTGGGCCATGGTGTCGCGCTGGATCTTGTAGCGGGCGCGGATGGTCGGGATGTGCTGGTCCAGGAAGCCATTGCGGATCACTTCATGGACCATGCGCTGGTTGAAGCTGGGCGTGTGCAGGTCGGCCGCCTGCTTGGCCTGCAGCAGCTTGGGTGTGAGCGCGGCGGGCGACACCACGTAGCCCAGGCGCAGGCCGGGCGCCAGCACCTTGGAAAACGAGCCCATGTAGACCGTGCCTTCGGGCCAGCGCGCGGCCAGCGGCGCGGCAGGGGCCTGGTCGAACCACAGGTCGCCATACGGGTTGTCTTCGACCAGCGGCACGCGGGCGGCCTGCGCCGCGGCAACGACGGCCTGTCGGCGCGCTTCGCCCATCACCCGGCCGGTGGGGTTCTGGAAGTTCGGCAGCACGTACAGGAAGCGGGTGCCGGGCGCGTCGTGCGGCAGCGCGCGGATCGCGTCGGGGATCGGGCCCTGGTCGTCGCTGGCCACGCTGGTGAACAGCGGCTCGAAGGGCGCAAAGGCCTGCAGCGCACCGAGGTAGGTGGGGGTTTCGACGGCGACCGGCGCGCCAGCGTCCACCAGCACCTTGGCAATCAGGTCCAGCGCCTGCTGGGAGCCGGTGGTGATCAGCACCCGGTCCGGGGTGACCTGCTGGCCTTGCGCGTTCAGCGTGGCGGCCACCCATTCGCGCAGCGGGCCGTAGCCTTCGCTCGCGGCGTATTGCAGCGCTTCGCGCGGGCTGTCGGTCAGCACCTTGGCGCTGGCTTCGCGCATCGCTTCGATGGGGAAGGTGTCCGGCGACGGCAGGCCGCCGGCCATGGACAGAACGCCGGGTTGTTCGGTGACCTTCAGGATCTCGCGGATGATGGACGGGTTCATGCGCGCGGCGCGGTGCGCGAGCGTCCAGGGGCTTCCGGTGGTCTTGTCGGTCATGGCAGTTCCTTCGTTGTCTCAGGCGAATGGTCAGCAAGCATCCACTGCACGGCCGCCTGGGCGTGCAGGGTGGTGGTGTCGAACAAGGGCAGCGGCCAGCCGCCGGGTTCGGGGGGATTCTGCGGGTCGGTCAGCAGCGCGATCTCGGTGCAGCCGAGCACGATGGCTTCGCAGCCCTGCGCGGCCAGCGTTGCCATCAGCGCGATGACACGTTCACGCGACGTGGTCAGCACCTGGCCTCGGCACAGTTCTTCGTAGATCACGCGGTGCATCTCGTCGCGGCCGGCGGCATCCGGCACCACGCTCTCGATGCCGTGCTGCTGCGCCAGGTGCTCGCGCAGGAAGCCGTCTTCCATCGTGAAGCGCGTGCCCAGCAGCCCCACGCGGCGGTGGCCGGCGGCGCGCAGTGCGTTGCCGGTGGCGTCGCCAATGTGCAGCAGCGGCAGGCCGCCGAGTTCGGTGATGGCCGGCGCCACCTTGTGCATGGTGTTGGTGGCGATGATCAGGCCTTCGGCACCGGCCGTGCGCAGCTGCGCGGCAACCTGGCCCAGCAGTGCGCCGGCTCCGGCCCAGTCACCGCTGCGCTGCTGCTCGGCGATCTCGGCAAAGTCCACGCTGGCCAGCCGCAGGCTGGCGCTGTGCAGCCCGCCCAGGCGCTCGGCCACGCCCTGGTTCAGCAGCCGGTAATAGACCAGCGTCGACTCCCAGCTCATGCCGCCAAGCACGCCCAAGGTCTTCATGCGGGGCCTGCCTCATTCGTGGCCATCGGCATTCGCTTGCCCAGCATCACCACGGCCAGCACCGCCAGCGCAAAACCCAGCGTGTGCGGGCTCAAGGCCTCGCCCAGCACCGGCACGGCCAGCAGTAAGGCGAGGAAAGGCTGCAGCAGCTGCACCTGGCTCACGCGCAGCGTGCCGCCCATGGCCAGCGCGCGGTACCAGGCGAAAAAGCCGACCCACATCGAGAACACTGTGACATAGGCGAAGCCACCCCAGGCTGCGGCCGACACTGCGTGCGTGGGCCAGCTCAATGCGGCCACCGGCAGCGTCACTGGCAGGCTCAGCACCAGCACCCAGCTGATGACCTGCTCGGCCTGCCAGCCGGCGCTCAGCCGTGCGCCCGAAACGTAGGCCACCGAGGCGCTGAGCACGGCCAGCAGCAGCCAGCCATCGGCCAGCACCAACTGCCCATGGCCTTCCCAGGCGGCAAACACCAGCACCAGCGCGCAGCCGGCGCTGGCACACAGCCAGAAGCCCAGCGGCGCGCGCTGGCGCAGCATCAGCGCTGCCATCGCCGCAGTCGCCAGCGGGAGGATGCCGGTGACCACGGCGGCGTGCATCGAAGGCACCTGGCGCAGCGCCAGGCCGAGGAACAGCGGGAAGCCGACCACGCTGCCCAGCGCGGTGACCAGCAGGTCGCGCAGGTGGCGCTGCTGCGGCCGGGCTGCGCACGTGAGCAGCAGGTAGACGGCGGCCAGCAGCCCGGCGCCGGCGGCGCGGCCGGCGGTGACGAACAGCGGCGGCAACTGCGGCGCGTCTGCCGGGCCAACGGCCAGGCGTGTCATCGGCAGCGTCATCGCGAACATCAGCACGCCCAGCGCGCCCAGCCACAGGCTGCGGTGCAGCGTGGCGGCGCTGGGTGCGGAGGAGGAAAGGCTGGCGGAAGCAGAACTGCCCATGCAGCCAGTGTAGGGTGGCGCACCGGTACAGTTCCAGTACAGTTCAAGGGTGCACAGCCGGAATCTGTACCGGTTGGCCAGCAGACACAGATGAGCTTTTCATGAGCCCTGCAGACTCGTCCTTGACCTTGAACGACCGCCAGCTCGCCGGCGATGCCCCGCTGGCCGCAGGCGGCAGCGGTGGCGCCTCCGGCGCTTCGGTCGGCACACTCGCCCGCAGCGCCGGCCAGACGCTGACCGAACAGCTCGCTGCGCAGTTCGCCGAGCGCATCCGCCAGCGCCTGCTGGCGCCCGGTGCGCGACTGCCTTCGGTGCGCGACTGCGCGAGCCGGCACGGCGTGAGCGCGCACACGGTCGTCGCCGCTTATGACCAGCTGCTGGCGCAAGGACTGGTGGAGGCCCGGCGCCAGCGCGGCTTTTTCGTGCGCGAGCAGCGGGCGGCGCAGGCGGTGCGTGCGACGCTGCCGCCGGACGCGCCGCGGGTGGCGCCGGTGGATGCCACAGCACTGATCCGCGGCATGTTCCACGGCCTGTCGGACAAGCCCGCGCCGGGCCTGGGCACGCTGCCGGCCGACTGGCTGGACCTGCCACTGCTGTCCAGCGCGCTGCGCCGGGTGCTGGCCCAGGGCGACCCGATGATCGCGTTGCAATACGGCCACCCGGCCGGCGACCGGCGCTTGCGCGAGGCGCTGTCCATCAAGCTGGCCAGCTTCGGCGTGCGCGCGGTGCCCGAGCAGATCATCACTTCCACCGGCGCCACGCACGCGCTGGACCTGATCTCGCGCACGCTGCTGTCGCCGGGCGATGCGGTGCTGGTCGACGAGCCGGCCTGGGCCGTGGAATACGCGCGGCTCAGCCAGCTCGGCATGCGGCTGCTGCCGGTGCCGCGCGGCGTGGATGGGCCGGACCTGGGCGTGATGGCCACGCTGATCCGCGAGCACCGGCCGCGCATGTACGTGACGGTGCCGGTGCTGCACAACCCGACCGGCAACTCCATCAGCCTGGCGCATGCGCACCAAGTGCTGAAGCTGGCCGAGGCGCATGACTTCTGGGTGGTGGAGGACGACACCTATTCCCACCTCGCCCCCGCCCACCTGCCGCGCATGAGCGCGCTGGACGGGCTGCAGCGCACACTCTACGTTTCCGGCTTCTCGAAGATCCTCACGCCGAGCTGGCGCGTGGGCTACATGGCCGTGCCGCCGCAGGTGGTGGAGCGGCTGGTCGACACCAAGCTGCTGTCCACGCTGACCACGCCTGCCGTGCTGGAGCAGGCCGTGGCGTTGTGCCTGGAGCAGGGCAGCCTGCGCCGCCACGCCGAGCGCGTCACCCAGCGGCTGGACGCGGCGCGGCACCGCACGGTGCAGCTCGCCCAAGCCCACGGCTGCCGTTTCGTCACGCCGCCCAACGGCCTGTTTGGCTGGCTGGACACGGGCGTGGACACCGAGGCGCTGGCGCAGGTGATGCTGGACCAGGGCTGGCTGCTGGCGCCCGGCCACCTGTTCCAGGCCACGCGCAAGCCCGGCACGCTGATGCGCATCAACTTCGCGACCAGCCAGGACCCGGTGTTCTGGCAAGCCTTGAGCGCGGCAAGGCGCTGAAGCTGGCGTGCGGACGCGCGGTTGCCACATGGTTTATCCCGTGTTGCAGCGGCCCCCGCCTGTCGCCCTGGGGACAAGGCAAGACCCTTGCGCTGCCTAGACTTTGGCGCTCAAGAAACCCGGAGCTGCCATGTCACGCCGTCGCCAATTCCTTGTTCGAAGTTCAGCGCTCGCGCTGGCCGCAACCGGGCTGCCGGTGGCGCGGGCTGCGGACGAAGCGCTTGGCCCGCAGCAGGTGACCCTGGGCTGTTCGCTGGCCATGACGGGCCCGCTGGGCGGTGCCGGCACCGCGCATGTGGCGGGCATCAAGGCGGCCTTTCGTGCGGTCAACGAGAACGGCGGCATCAATGGCCGGAACCTGCGTCTTGCCGTGCGGGACGATGCTTACGTTGCCACCCGGACCTTGGAGAACGTCAAAGGCCTGCTGGACGGCAATGCCGCGTTCGCGCTGATGTCCTGCATGGGCACGGCCAACACCGCGGCCATCCTGCCGCTGATCGAGCAGGCCGGCGTGCCTTGCGTGGGGCCGGTGACTGGCGCAGCCTCGCTGCGGCGGCCTGACCTGAGGCAGGTCTTCCATGTGCGTGCCAGCTACAGCGACGAAGCCATCCGCGTGGTGCAGCAGCTGGTCTCGATGGGGCTGAAGGACATTGCACTGGTCTACCTGGACAACCCGTTTGGCAAGGAAGTGCTGCGTGATGCAGAGGCCGCGCTGAGTGACAAGGGGCTGAAGTCGATCGGCCAGTTTGCGCTCGCGGTGAATGGCGCGAATGCCGGTGAGCTGAGCCAGCAGGTGCTGGCCGCCAGGCCGGGCGCGGTGCTGCTGGTCACGACAGGCAGCGCCAACACCGCGCTGGTGCTGGCGCTGCGCAGCAAGGCCGGCGGGCTGCCGATGGTGGGGCTGTCGGTCTCGGTCATTGCGTCCGAGCTGCCACGGCTGGGTGCCGCCGCCAAGGGCATGGCCATGACGCAGGTCTTCCCGGATGCAGAGAAGACCAAGCTGGCCGCTGTGCGCCAGTACCAGGCCGAGATGAAGGCGCTGGGCGACGAGCACTATGACGCCAGCAGCTTCGAAGGCTGGGTCAATGCGCAGATGATGATGGAAGGCCTGCGACGCGCTGGCCGCGACCTGAGCCGCGACAAGCTGCGCCAGGCCCTGGCCAGCATCAAGCGCCTGGACCTGGGCGACTACAGCCTGGGGTACGCAGGCGCCGGGCCGTTTGTCGCGTCACGCTTCATCGAGCTGGCGGTGATGGGCGCCGACGGCCACCGCGTCGGCTAGAGAGGGTGCTTCAGCAGACGCCGGGCAGCGCGGCCTGCTCGGCCTGGCTGAGCACGCGCAGGTGCAGCTCGCCGTCCAGCGTGGCCAGGCCGTGCAGGTCGATGGACTTCTGCGTCTGCAGCAGCCGGGCCAGGTAGGCAATGATGGCCGGCTCGATCACCTGGCCCGGCACCAGCACCGGGATGCCGGGCGGGTAGGGCACGATCTGGTCGCAGCAGATGCGGCCGTTCAGCGCCGGGTTGGCGCGGCCGTTGTCGTCCAGCACCGGCAGCTTCTCGCCGGCCTCGTAGAAGGCGTCCCGCGGCAGGCAGGCCAGGCGCGTGAAGCGTGGCGCCTCGGGCATGCGTGCGTAGGTCAGCGGCGTGCGGCGGTCCTTGGCCAGGCGCAGCATCGCGTCGAACAGGCGCGAGACCTTGCTGCGCGTGGTGCCGATGGTCAGCAGCAGCGTGAGCGTGTTGTGAGTGTTCTTCTCGACCTGGATGTTGTAGCGGCCGATCAGCTCGCCGCGCAGCTCGTCGGCGCTCCAGCCGCTGGCCGAGATGTCGATGGTCAGCTTGGTCGGGTCCAGGCGGATGCCGTCTGCCTTTACTTCGTCTGACAGCAGCTCGCCCAGCTCCAGCACCCGGAACGCGCCGGTGGCGTTGATCTTCTGGCGCAGCTCGTGGGCGAACTTCAGCGAGCGGTCCAGCAGCCGGTAGCCCTCCATCACAGCCTGCTTGCGCGCCACGTCCAGGCTGGCGATCAGGTTGTACTGCGGGCTGGTGCTCGCGTGCATGTTGAAGTTCTCGCGGAACAGGTGCTCGTCGAACGCCGGGTCGTTGACGTGGATCATGCTGGCTTGCGAAAAGGCCGAGAGGATCTTGTGCGTGCTCTGCGTCGCATAGTCGGCGCCGCACTCCAGCGCGGTCGGCCGCAGCTCGGGGTGGAAGCGGGCATGGCCGTACCAGGCCTCGTCGACGATGACCTTGATGCCGGCCTCGTGGGCCGTCTGGATGATGGGGCGCAGGTCGTAGCGCAGGCCGTCGTAGGTGCAACTGGTGAGGATCAGCACCTTGGCGTCCGGGTTGGCTGCGATGGCCGCGGCAATCGTCGCCTTGGGCACCGGGCCGAACAGGCCGAAATGGCGGTTGACCGACGAGTCCAGGTAGACCGGCATCGCGCCCGACAGGATCACGCCGTGGTGGACCGACTTGTGGCAGTTGCGGTCCAGCAGCAGCTTGTCGCCCGGTGCCAGCAGGGTCTGGAAGATGACCTTGTTCGAGGTGCTGGTGCCGTTGGTGGCGAAGTAGGTCTTGCGCGCGCCGAAGGCCTTGGCGGCCAGCTTCTGCGACTGGGCGATCACGCCGGTCGGATGCAGCAGCGAGTCCAACTCGGGCACGCTCACCGAAAGGTCGGCGCGCAGCATTTCCTCGCCGACGAAGTCGTAGAAGTCGCCCACCCAGGGGCTGTTCTTGAACGAGTCGCCGCCGCCGTGGCCGGGCGTGTGCCAGCTGTCCTTGGCCTGGGCCACGTAGTCGCGCAGCGCGTCGTAGAAAGGCGTGTCGGCCTTCTCGGCCAGCTCGGCCGCGAGGATGCGGAACCAGCCGTTGAAGTCCATTTCCTCGCGGAAGAAGTAGCCATCCACCGCGTCGCTGGCGAGCTGCTCGACCAGCAGCTTGTCGCTGTCGTCCTCCAGCAGCATGTAGAGCGACAGCTCGGGCCTGGCTTCGATGATGCGCTGGGCGGTGAGCACGGCCGGCGCGCCATGGTCTTCGCTGCCGCGCGCGCCGTGGTCCATCAGCACCACCTGCACGTCTGCGCCGGCGGTGGTGGCCAATGCGGCTTCCAGTGCGCCGCCGTCGCAGGCGCAGGCGATGGCCTGCAGGCCGAAGGGGTTGTCCAGCCTTGCGGCCGCGGCATTCAGGCCATGGACCACGGCGGCCCGCCAGGTCTCGTCTGCGCTGACCACCAGCACATGGGTTGCGGGCTTTGTCACTTGTCTCTCCTCATTGCACTGCCTGTCGCTGGCGGCCGGCTCGTGGCCTGCTGCCGAATCCTGTCCTGCCGCACGCGGGTGCGCGGGCAGCCTGCCAGTGTAGGAGCGCCCAAGGCGCAGAAAACTCGGTTCGAGGCCGCAGGCGGCCAGCCGGGCGCCGCTGCCTGGCCTCAGCCTAGGGGTTGCCTCGGCGGCTTGCGCGCCATGCCGGATTCATTGATTGTCAGCCGGCTGCCAAGTGGTTAGAGTCAATCGGCGACCCGTTGTTCTGTCTCATGGCCGCGAACAGGGATCAGGGGATCAAGGGATCAAGATGAACAACGAGTTCGCCTTGCAGGGCGCGCTGACGGACATTCGCAGCTACCCTGACTGGGTCCAGGACCTGGTCAGCGAATGTGAGCCCACCCGGCTGGGCGTGACGCAGCACGAACTGTTCCGCCTGATGCGGGACGCGCGCTTGGCGCCCGGGCAGACCCGCAATTTCCTCGCCGGCATCTGGCCGGTGATCGAGCAGTTCCCGCAGTACATGGCACTGAACCTGCTGAAGGTGGCGCTGGGCCGGGTGCGGGGCCACGACCAGGCGCGCAGGTACCTGATTCGCAACATCCGCGTCGAGCAGAACCATGCGGACCATTGGCAGGCCTGGGCGCTGGCGGCCGGGCTCTCGCTGGACGACCTGGTGCACGGTGCGGTGCCGCCGGCCACCGAGGCCTTGTCGCACTGGTGCTGGCACAGCTGCGAGCGGGACTCGCTGGCCGCCGGCATGGCGGCGACCAACTACGCGATCGAGGGGGCCACGGGTGAGTGGGCCGACCTGGTCTGCGCCAGCGATGCCTACGAGAACAGCCTGCCCGAACTGCATCGCACCAAGGCGATGAAGTGGCTCAAGCTGCACGCCAAATACGACGACACCCATCCCTGGGAGGCGCTGGAAATCATCAGCACGCTGGTGGGCATGACGCCCAACCGGGGCTACGTGGACCTGATCCGCTCCCGGGTGCTGACCAGCTACAACTACATGAAGATGGCGCTGGACAAGTGCCTGGACGCCCCCTTCCCCGTGCAGGTGCCGAGGTGGGATCCTTCTCGCTACGAGGCGGTCCGCGAGCGGGTTTGACGCAATGCAGGGAGTCGGCGCCGACCTCCAGCCCATCATGCAACGCCGCCCCGCCCGCCGAATCTCCTGGGTCGTCGTGGCCCTTGGCACCATCGGCCTGTTCCAGGTGCTGCTGGCCATTTTCAGCATTCAGTTGCTGGCAGCGGTGCAGTCGTACGTGATTGGCGAGAGCCTGTATTCCAAGGCCCAGAAGGACGCGCACATCCACCTGCTGGAGTACCTTCAGTCCGGCACGGAGGAGGACCACAGGCAGTTCCTGGATGCCGTCGCCATTCCGGTGGGCGACCGCATGGCCCGCGAAGAACTGGACAAGGCAGCGCCTGACTTCGAGGTCGTGAGGCGAGCCTTTCTCGCCGGCGGCAACCACCCCGATGACATCGACGGGCTGATCTGGCTCTATCGCTGGTTTCACGACTCTTCGCTGATGGCCGAGGCGATTGCGAGCTGGCGTGAGGGCGACCTTGCCGTTGCCGAGTTGCAGGCGGTGGACAAGCAGTTGGGGCTGATCCCGCCACCCAGGCGTTTCGAAGAAGCCCTGACCGCGGAGGTGCGGGCCAAGGTGGCCAGCATCAATCTGCGCCTGACACGCCTGGAGCGTACGTTTTCCGATCGCCTTGCCTTCAATGCACGCCTGCTTCGGCGAGCTGCCATTGCCATCAACGCGCTGGCGGCCGCGTTGCTCGGGTTTCTCGGCCTGGGCATCGTGCGCCGCGGGCTGCGGGACAGGGAATTGGCGGCACACGAGATCCGGCGTCGGCAGCAACTGCTGCAGCAGTTGCTGGACTCCACGACGGAAGGCTTGCTGGGGGTCGATACGCGGGGCTTTTGCACCTTCGTGAACCGTGCCGCGCTGGATCGCCTGG
>Ga0307514_10000761_pt1 | contig 53726 bp, 46 predicted proteins | sample 16_EM_MG_FD_203088 | JGI IMG/M metagenome (GOLD analysis project Ga0307514, IMG submission 203088) | Populus trichocarpa ectomycorrhiza microbial communities from riparian zone in the Pacific Northwest, United States - 16_EM | ecosystem: Host-associated > Plants > Roots > Unclassified | place... | reverse complement strand
CTAGGAGGGCATTCCTGCCGGCCTTCAGAGTAACTGGGAGCGCCGGCGACAAGCCTGGGAGCGCCGACGACAAATCTGGGAGCACCTGGGAGCGCCGGCGACAAACCTGGGAGCGCCGGCGACAAACTTGGGAGCGCCGGCGACAAGTCTGGGAGCACCTCGAATCACAGTAGAGCAGCCTGGGAAAACCCTCATCTTCTTTGGGAACGCTGCAGGTGCGCCTGGAAATTATAGCTACTACTAATCGTTCAACGATTTTTAAAACTCATGTATTCAGTTTGTATTCTCATCTATGTATCTATGTATCTATATAGCTACCCATCTACACACGGTATATCTGGACTGGCTGCAGGCGGTGCTTGAGAGCAATTCGAGGTGCGCCTGAAAATGACGATCGAGTGAACTCAGAGATACACTCCGAGGCCGTGATCGTGCGAACTTGGAGGCTGTAATCGAGCGAGTTTGGAGATACACTTGGAGGCCGTGATCGAGCGAGTTTGGAGATGCACTTGGAGGCCGTGATCGTGCGAACTTGGAGGCCGTAATCGGGCGAGTTTAGAGATACACTTGAAGGCTGTGATCGAGCGAGTTTGGAGATGCACTTGGAGGCCGCGATCAAGCGAGAGTGTAGATGCACTTGGAGGCCATGATCGTGCGAACTTGGAGGCTGTAATCGAGCGAGTTTGGAGATACACTTGGAGGCCGTGATCGAGCGAGTTTGGAGGCCGTAATCGAGCGAGTTTGGAGGCCGTAATCGAGCGAGTTTGGACGAGTACTGGGAGGCAGTCGATGGACGGCGCGCCGGGTGCTGAGACTCTTTTCATCAGTTAGTTAACTCGCAACCGTGGGAATGTGACAAGGTGACTTTACCTTTGAGCTCTCATGGAGAGCTGGCTGATGGCGGTCGATCATGTAGGGAGGCACGCCGGAAGCTGAAGCTACATTCAGGGGTCAACTCGTAATCATGAGAATGAAGGGAAGACAAACAATCTTGGGTGTATGCTGTACTCGGTGTATGCTGTACTCGGTGTATGCTGTACTCGGTGTATGCTGTACTCGGTGTCAACTCATGATCATGACATGGAGAGATAGAGAGGGATGACTTCACTTTGTGTTCTGCGATGATAGTAGAGTTGTGGACGAGAAAGAGAGAGATGGGGGATGAAGATGAGAACGATGTGATTACGAGCGGATATGAGAAATCAGGGGTACGACTTGCCTGATTGGGTTTAGAAGACCTCGTATCGGTGTAATTACACGCCGGATCGGGACTCGTACCTGCCGTATCGGGGATGGTAAATTGACTCGCACACGAAATTCTCTCAAGTCCCAGTTTCTCATGATGATTTCCCCCGTACCCTCTCATCTCTCTCTTTCTTGTCCTCAATTCTACCATCACCTAAGAACACGAAGTTAAGTCATCCCTCTCTATCTCTCCATGCCATGATCAAGAGTTAACACCGAGTACAGCATACACCGAGTACAGCATACACCGAGTACAGCATACACTGAGTACTGCATACACCGCGTACTGCATCATCCGAAGATCGACTGTCTCCCGCTCCCAGCCAGTCTCTCATCTCTCGGCAGACCATGTTGTACTCAATTCTCTACATTCGCACAATTACGAGTTAACCAATGAATAGAGTCTCAGCTCCCGTCGCGCCTCCCTCCCGAACTACCGCCTCCAGATTGACCGCCTCCTAGTACTCCTCCAATCTCGCTCGATCATGGCCTCCAAGTGCATCTCTAAACTCGCTCGATCACAGCCTCCAAGTGTATCTCTAAACTCGCACGATTACGGCCTCCAAGTTCTCACCATCACGGCCTCCAAGTGCATCTCCAAACTCGCTCGATCACGGCTTCCAAGTGCTTCTCCAAACTCGCTCGATCACAGCCTTCAAGTGTATCTCTAAACTCGCACGATTATGGCCTCCAAGTTCGCACGATCACGGCCTCCAAGTGCATCTCCAAACTCGCTCGATTACAGCCTCCAAGTGTATCTCCAAACTCGCTCGATTACGGCCTTGCAGTGCATCTCTAAGTTCACTCGATCACGGTGTGGTGAAACGGTGGAGCTAGTAGGCAGACAGCCCATCATCAACACTCCGCCGCACCTCGCATGGTATCCGAAGGGAATTCATCAGAAAGAGCGGTTCTAGCTCCAGGAGCGTAGGAAGAGGGCGAGAGGATATGAAGGGATACCCGGCCATGATGAACCACACAAATTGCGTGGATCTACGAAGCTCGGCAAGAGTGCATGAGACCAAGAGCTGGGAAAGATAGAGTGTGTATTTCGTATAACGAGATGTCTATCTACCCCGGGGTCTCCCAAATATATACTGCCTGTCGCTGAGTCCATCTCCGTTATCCCTGTATCTCCGTATGTATATATATAGAGAGACTTAGATAATACATGCCATATTATGATGTAGCGAATCTTGTGACTGTAACAAAGACCAATATGATCGATGAAATGCCTTGTGATTATGGAACCCTAAGAACCACTGGTGTGAGAATACGGCACCAAGTCTCCCGCAGAGCTTGTACAGAGGTCTCAGCTGCTCTCGAAGTCTCCCGCAGACCTGCGCAGAGGTCTCAGCAGCTCCAAAATTTGACTATCCTAATAGTCAAATCTCGTAGCATCCTGAATGCACCTCCATCACTGCAGGTGCTTTCAGGAGCACGTGCGAATGCTCTTGCAGAGTCTGAGAGCACTTTGCAAAGCTCCAGGGGGGGCTGGGAGCATCTGGAAGTACTTAGAAGCACTGGCGAGGGCTACCGGAGTGTCTGGGAGGTTTGCGTATGGCTTCCGGACCGAATTACATTTTGCTGATGTGCTGGGCTTTCCACCGGCTGCAGTGGCGGAAGAGGTGCTCCCGCGTCTCGGACACTGTCCCTCCACACCAGCAGCATTTGTCGTCATCTCGGTGGGCGAACCGTTTCAGGTAGACTCCAGTGGTCGCATGCCCAGACTTGAGTCGGTAGAACCTGGCGGCCAGTGACTTTACGCTTGTCATTGGGAAAGGTCTTTTGGTCCCTGCTTTGCCCTTGACTCTGTAGCTGAAGTGCTTGCTGCACTTGTCGGCCTCCCACTTCACCTTACCTGCTGATCTTCCCTCAGAGATTCGTCTCGCCCTATTTGAGGCTGAGGTGTATGGCCGCTCTATCACTGTGCTTCCGCTTGCGTCTCGGGCCACATTTGCCTGACTGTCTGCTTCTGCGTTTCCGGGGATGCCGGAGTTTTCCGGGACCCAGTGGATCTCTGTTGCGATGCCGTGGGCGAGGAGACTCCGCGCTCTTCTGTTGATCTGCCTCGCCAGCCGCTGCCCTGCGCCCAGCTCCAGGTGTGCCGTCCATCAAATTGCGGCTTGTGAGTCGCTGAAGACTGCCACCGTCTTAACTCCATGCTTCTGCAATGTGTTTCTCTTCTCGATCACCACGTCAAGCGCGAGTCCGATCGCCCACCGTTCGGCCATGACAACTTACATACGTTCAGTGCCTAGAAAGCTGTGGCAAGACCTCCATTGATTTCTGTGTTTACACACTGCTGCGGCTCCCACTCGGCCATCGTCTGAGTCCGATCCATCTGTCCACCACATCCACACCTCTGCTCCTATTTTGCCTTCTTTCTCTCTCGCGTAGTTCTGCACGGCCCTTTTCGCTGCAGTGCTGTCGTGTAGTATGGTGGTCCTGACTACTGGTTCTTTGTCCGGGGCCGGCCAGTTCATACCCTTAGTTGTCCAGCAATGCTGAAGCACTTTTCTGACTACTCTGCATATTGGTGCACCGGAAGAGGGGTTTTGGTGTAGCTCCTTTACCTTGCTACTGCATGCGTTTTCTTGTCTCGCTGCAAATGGCTGTTTTCTGGAGTCTAAGATTTCTGGCGCTGGAGAAAGCCCTGACTCTCTCATTAGTCCACCCCTCGGGGTTGTGGGTCGAGCAGCCAGGATGGACCTGGTTTGTCAATTGAGCAGGAGTTGGAGGTCGTCTCGCCTGCCCACTTCTCTGGGATCGCACTAAAGCTCGCTCCCATATAGTGCGACCGCTGGGACGCACACATCATGGATGGGCCTGACGGTATCAGAAACAACGACGTATATCATGGTAAGGGTTCGGAGTATAGCTTCTGCTGCCCTGGTTTTCTTCATTCATCGATTGTGCTGCTCCTTGAAGGTCAAATGTGTGTCCATCCACACGCCCAGCCAGCGTGTCGCTTGTGTATTCAATCATATAACCCTGTTTCCGACTCTTATCTTTACTGGAAATTTTGGCCCGAGGTGTTTCCTGTGGCCTCATAAGCAGGTGAATAGTGCCGCCTCCAGCATTGCACTGTCCAACTGTAGCCCTCGTCTACTTGCCCACTCGATGCTGTTTGCTTCGCACCTATCAAGTATCAAGACAACATGGTTGACATCGCCTCCGGTCACCACCCAGCCGAGGTCGTCTACAAAGGATAGCCCCTCAGCTTCTGAGATGTACTCTTCGACCCATTTGATCAGTCGTGAGGTGTAGATCGCAAAGAGGATCAGTGACCCAGGTCAGCCCTGTGGAACACCTGCTTCCACTGGGTGTCTTTCCATGGCGTTGCCCTCGATTACCATCTCCACCATTCTTTCCGACAGGACGCTCTCCGTGCATCGTATAAGGTCTCCATCCATTTGCCTGACATTCATGAAGTTGACTAGTCTACCTTTTGCCACGCTTGGAAAGGCTGCCTTAATGTCCATGAGAAGCACGCCTGTTATGTGGCCATTTGTCCAAGCTGCATGAGCTCTGTGAACCATGATGGCCATGGCATTGATGGCTGACTGTCTTTTCCTGCTTCCGAATTGTCTGTCGCTCTGTAGCCCTCGTCTTTCAGCCTTGTCTGACAACAGCTCTGTGGCTACTTTCTCAACCACTTTTCCCATGCAGCTCAGCAGGGATATGGAGCGGTATGCCTTCAGCTTTGTACAGTCGGCTTTGCCAGGCTTGCGGATCACTACGCCGCTGGACCGCTTCCATACCGCTGGGGGTCTTCCCGTGCGAATTGCCGCCCTCGTCAGCCTCACGATTCTCTCTTTATCCCACTTCCAGAGCAGCTGTATGGCACCAAAAGACAGCTTGTTTGGTCCCAGTGCTTTCTTGACTGACTATGAGTATAAGGCTCACACGACTGCTTGCTCAGTGAGGCGTGTATGCGTGCTTTCTGCTGGAGGTAGTTTGTAGTACTGGTCGCCATCGTTCGGGGGAAAAGATTTGTGCCTCAGCATCTCCTCCTTCTCCAATGATGTGTTTGCTTGCTTGCCTTCTCTGTCTGTTAAGGAGTCCACGGTCATGCCCGCTAGAGGGTTTTTGTATCGTGCTGCTCTCCATTCCTCGGCTCCCCTAAGGTTTTGCAAGTAATTGCTCCACATTATGCTCTTTGACTGACGAATTGACTTCTGGAGCTTTGCCTTCGCCCGGGCGGCCTCCTCCGAGTTCTGTCTTCTCCTTTTCTCTCTCCCGACCGTCCTTCTTCTTTCTTTGATGTCGGCATTCCACCACCTGTTTGATCTGGCGCAAATTCTGAGTTTCTTTGCCATGGCGTTGAGAACGCTGCTAATTGCTTCCTGACACCACGCGGCCTCCTGCTCCACCTTGTCCTCTGTGTACTCTGCATCTAGTTGAGCTCTCTCCTTTGCTAGTTCCATCCATAGCTTCTCCACTGCTTCTGCATCCTTCTCGGTCATTGCAGCTAGATTCCACCCTATTACCCTCTCGTGATCCGCCTCCTCATGCCGGTCTACTCTCACCTCACATTCTATAACATCGTGGTCGCATCCAGTGGCGTGGTTATCGGCCAGTATGGTCCACTTTACAATTGGTCAATTTGCCAGCGTCAGGCCGATGACCGACTCGCCTTCCTGGTTCTCTCTTGTCCAATAGTGGGGGGGCCTGCCGTCATTTCCAATCTCCAGTTGATTCTCGTCAATCACATCTTCCCAGAACGCAGCATTCCGCTGCACTTGGCATCATTGGTCCCATAGTTTGCTGCGGTCGTTGAAGTGTCCTGCGAGAACAGTGCCGCCCTACCGAATGACTCTGCCAGTTCAACTTTCGTGCCGGTCTCTCTATCTCTCCCGACTGCGCGTCATTTTGATCGTAAACATTGACAATCCTCGTTATCTTTTCACCTCTTCTCCTGACATCAGTGGCGATAACATCCTCATTAGCACCTCTGCTTAGATCCGTCCGCTCATCAACCACCAGGCCGCTCCCCTTCCATATCACAATCCAGACTCTTTTTCTTGTTCTTATTTCGTATGCCGAATGGCTGATCCCAATACCTCCCCTGTCTCTTGGTGGCTCTTGCAAGCACTCTACGTCTGCCCTGCATTTGACTCCCGTCTCCAGCGCCTCAATGGTCCATTTGTATGACCCTGCGCAGTTGTGCTGGATCAGTCAAATCATTGGTAGGTAGCGCTCCCGTTTCAGTCACAGTTTTGTTATCAGTCATGGTCCAGGTCGCTGCCACGGACTTGGCCATCGTGATGTCTCTTGCCTCCCACGCTGCCTGCTCTTCTTCGTCCACATCTGCCATCTCCTTTTCGTCTCCCCCTCCTTTTACGATCATCTTGGGCCTAGGGCGAAGCCTCACTCTGTTCGAGCCCGTTGCCGTTGCCATGTCCCTAGCTGCCATTGTGGACACTCGTCCTGCTAGCCCTATTTTTCTGCTCTGCTGTGCGGCTTTGACGGCTTTGGTCTTCTTCACGCACCTGCTGCTGAACCCGACATGATTTTCTTTGCAATTAGGGTACTTCTCCAGCATGTGGCCGCAGAGTAATCCCTGCTTGGCAGTGCATCCCACCACATTGCATTTTTGGTCGGTTGTCCGGTGATGGGCTGAGTAGTAGCCACATCTGGGCTTGCTGCCGCACTTGGTCTCAATGTGGCCCCACCCACAGAAGAGCTCGCACCTGCTATCAGGTCCAAGCGTTCGTGTACGTTTCCACTCAGTACCACACCCCCGCTGTGTTGATGCATTTCTTGACTAAGTTCTGTGCCACCTTGCTCCCCTTTACGACGAAAACTACCGATGACGCAGCAATTTCTCCATTCAGCCTCCTCTCCCTGATGGTATGGGGGTTCGCCAGCCACCTTACTTGGGTGGGGATCACATTACGTTCGTTCTCCGCTTCAAATTCTTCCCGCATCTTCTGCAGGCCTTGTGTGCCTTTCCCCGTGTACCGTATGAGAGTGACTGCGTGGATCATTAGCTTTTCGCAGGACTCATTCTCTTCGACATCCATGATGTCTTTGTTGACTGTCCTCGCTGCTGTGATAAGGATGTCGTGGTACTGCAGAGCCATGTCTGCTGTGGCATTCGGGTGCGTGATTGCAGTAATCGCGCCTTTGGCATTCCTTCTGGCGTTCATGATCCTAATGTGGGCCGGTGCCTTCTGGTGGAAGAGCGTTCTGTTGATTGCTGACTGTAATGGCACGGCACGTGACGTGTCCAGGGCTGGGTAACGCCCGTATGATATAGTCGGCTCGCCACGAGCCTTAGATCTCTAGCGATAATCTTACCTATACATCTACACCTACAATCACTCGAGTCCACGTGTGCAACCATGATCCACTCAATTACCGTACGTAAGCTTACGTAGTCGAGCGCAGGCGTACGTGCCTTTACACTATTATCGCTTTTCAGTACACGGATATGTTTCGCTCACGGGATTTGCGTGTTTACCCCTATTTCGACAAGGAAGAATACGAAGTCAACAATCAGAAATCCACTTTGACACGAGTCTAGAGGCCTGCCGATTACACGAGCGATGAGTCTTAAGATGTTCATCCTTCAATCAAGTCATTGACGGCAGCAGAGATGATTCCGATGATTCAATGGCCACCGAGACGCGTCACAGCCCATATCGACAATTCCTACGAGTACCGAGAAACGAGTCTACAACCCCCCCCTAACGAGATATATTGCATACGATCAACGGAGAAGATTACCTACCGACTGCTGCAATCAATCACCGATTGGCGGAAGAGATGCAATTGCGATCACATTACCCCTTAACGCGTCGATTCACCAGCAAAGAGCTATACACGAAATTGGAGACGATATTCGAGTCAACACGGCTACCCTACACAGTGAAACACACCGACGAAGCGCTCTCACGAGACGATCTACGAAGCGCAGTTATGGGAAGCCGAATTAAGCCCACATACGAATGAGAAGCAGCCTACCGGCAATGAGCAGCCTACCGGGAATGAGCAGCCTACGGGCAACGAGCGCCAACATAAGAGACGGACAAAACCCACTCAACGAGGAGAAAGAGGCCCACTTAAGGAGCATTACAATTGCACCATCGAAGTACACTAACGGAGGAGATGATTTCCACGAACGAACGATATGTGCCTGGGACATGAAGTACTTTACAAGCCAAACGCGCCTACAAAGATCAAGAACCTACAAATGAGAACCATTGCACACTGCGAAGTGCATTTACGGTCGAGACCTTCACATTTTCCAAGATCGACTGGGACTGCGAAAACCACCAAGAGAAAATATGAGATGAAAGATATGAGATGAACTGCGTGCACGTGGTTCGCAAGCCATCATCCAGAACTCTACGGCCTGCTGAACTGTAACTGGTGCGCACGCCAGCGTTCAGGGAGACCGAGGTCAGCGTTCAGAAACCCGTGTACGGGCGAGGGATGATATGCATACTATCTGGTACAGAGCTACCACCATTATGAGGGGAGAACCCGAAGATACACTTATCGCGGAAGCGATGCACGATATAATGAATACCCAACTCGGTCAACCCGAAGGGACAGGTGTTAGCAGTGTGATGCTTTCGGCCGCAAAATTGGTGATCTGCTTGCTAGCGAAGAGGTTGCCGTGGCTTTCGCCCTACGAGTAGAGGATTGCATTGGATTGCTGCGAGCTATGGTAGAGCGGACTCACGAACAGTGAATACCCTCGTATGCTGGATGAGCGAGCAGGAGCAGCGGCAGTAGTTGCGGCAGAAGAGCGTCCACATGGGAACCTTGAATGACTGCTACTGGCCCGCGGAGACCCGAAGGGAGAGACTGGACGGCGGGGCTTGGTTCCACTGGAGCGAACCGCTAACGACAAGGCCTCCTGGATTTACCCTTCACAGCCTCCATGCTTTTCGATTCCTTTCGCTAACGCAGATGGAACAGATACGGAGTCGTACGAGCGAGTCCGAAGTTTGGAGCTGATTCTCACAGACAATTGAGAGCGGTGAAGTGCACTTAGGAGTGCCGGAGATAGATAACCGGATATGAATCAAGAGAGGAGAGAGAGACAATCAGTCGTGCTTGTTATATGACGATATCGAGGTTATGTGAAGTTATACACTTTTTGAGATCACTGACTACTGAATTTATGGTACGAAAGTTGCAATTGAGCGCAGCCATGCAGATACACGATGTACCGGCGGCATGGCTCCACCGGGTACGATCCCGAGCAATATTCAGAGATACCGAATCAAGCAGAGGCATGCCCGAGTCACAATGCTGAATGAGATCTCGACTCAGCCTCGGCGATCCCGACATGCACAGATGCTACTGCAGAAATCAACTTACAAATCAACACCGTAAGAAGCCGAATGGGATTAGTTGTCGGCGTAGCAACGACTTTCAAAAGAGAAGGGAATGACCGTACCGGAATTAAGAACAACTCTACCGCAAACAATCAACATACCGGAAGTGCTAGAACGATGCACCGCGAAGCGCATTCACCAATTGAGATGGCGAGATCTGCAAATGCAATGTACAAAGCAGCGTTCCCAGAGCAGAAGCGCTCTTGTTACATGGTGAGTATAACCTACCGAGATGTTAACATGTTAGAAATGGATCAATGATATGCCACCCACGCCGGATGCAATTGGCGTCCATTGTGCCACCCCCGAGTGGTCACCGTGAGTGCTATATGCGAATCCCAGTCACAATGCCTGGAGCGGAAGCTCACAGCATTGTCCGAAGTCAAGACGGGATCCACATGATGATCGACTATTTCACCGACTTTTTACCCAGGCCAATTCAGATGATGGTCTATGCCTAGAATCAACTTTACGAAGCGAATGCCGAACCGAATTCCGTGTCGAAGAACCAATGATTCCCAATTTCAATTCGATTACAATCCCGAATCACGATTCAATCCAATGCCAATTCGGAGATCGAAGGTACACTGCTACTGGCCACGATGGCAATCGACAATCGATATGATGAAGAGGACGTCGACGGAGCAACGAGTTTTCAAAAGGGGGAGATAACCACCTCTACACAATCAAATCCTACCAACAACTCCAAAGCCCACCGGGAGGCAATCTACCAAGCCACGTACCGTGAAGTCAACCAGTCAAGTCCTACCGACAAGTAGACAAGCCCACCGGGAGGCAATCTACCGAGACACGCACCGACAAGTCTACCAAGTCGACCAAGATTCTGCTGAAGCCGCCTATCGAGAGCGCAACCATGAAGTCGACCGGGAGTCACCGAAGCGGACTTCCAAAGATGATTGCCGAATCAAGATGAACATACGAGTCAATGCCAAGTACCGATGACTACCGGCTGCGAGATATACTCTGCAGAGCATGCGGAAGCACTACACAAAGCTCAGACAGCGCCAGCGCGCTTCAACTTCGTAAGTACAACCATTTTAGAGAAGCTTACGTGTTAGATGTCGACGAATGACACACGACTACACACGATGCAATTGACGTATACGATTGATGGCTACGACCGATGCCGGCTTCGGAAGCTCCCATCAATGCCGAATCATGAGCGGAAGCTCTACCACCCTGATGACTCCGACAATGACCCACGCCGAGATGTACGGGCTACGAGTATGGATGGTCGGTGGAGTATGGGTTTGGAAGTTGAGATATAGAGACGGGATCACTTTTGGATGTTTTCTTGTTTCGCTCTTCTCTTCTTCTCTTCTTCTCTTCTTTGGATCTCGGCCCGGTATAAATGGCGTCGGCACGGGTTTTACCACCTCCGGATCTCAGTCAATGGGAGGTGGAGTTTCCCCGTGCGCCAGATCCACCGGAAGGTCACCCTGAGCGGTACTGATCGGTTGTGGGACTTATGGGTTCGTACGATTGCGTACGTGGAACGGTTGTTTGATTGCTTCCTTTCCATTTCTTTCCTTTCCTACTCTTGTACGGGATTATGCAGCCCAGGAGGTCTGCACCTAAAGAGGGGGATAATGTAACGGCACGGCGCGTGACATGTCCAGGGCCGGGTAACGCCCGTATGATATAGTCGGCTCGCCACGAGCCTTAGATCTCTAGCGATAATCTTACCTATACATCTACACCTACAATCACTCGAGTCCACATGTGCAACCATGATCCACTCAATTACCGTACGTAAGCCTACGTAGTCGAGCGCAGGCGTACGTGCCTTTACACTGACGCAATTTGCCGGTCCATTTTATTGGATAGCGGTACACTCTTGTCTCTCCTGAATATCAGGCATCTCTCTGCCATGCTCGATCCGGCCGTCGGGGCGGGGCCTGGGCGTGGGCCGATGGGTGCCCTCCGACTCTTGGTTCGCAGTGGGACGGTCTCCCACCATCTAGCGTGTGTGGGTGATGACCTGTGTTTGGGTGTGGGCTGCAGTTTAGGCTGCAGTTTGAGTTGTAGTTTGGACTTTGGTTGCTGTTGCAGCTGTTGGCACTTCTGTGGTCCCTCTTCTCGCATCGTATCTGCATGTTGCGAGGCCTCTAGCCCTCCACAGTCCATCCTGGCAGTCATTTCTCTTTCTTTCTTTCTCACTTCCTGACCTGGTGCTACTCCTTTCATGAACTTTGCGATCGTGTTCGTGATGCCCGCCCCCCACAGGTTGTCGTTCTCATGCCGGGCGTCCCACTTCTGCAATCTTTCTTGCATCCACGCCATCATTCCTTGCCACTGTGCCTCTTCGCAGGCTGCCCGGACTTCCCACAGGTTTGCTAGGTGTCCAAGTGTTTGGTGCAGCTGCGTTAGCTCCTGTTCCTGCTGTCGTATCTTCCTCTCCATATGGCTCCTCCAGTCGCTTGGGGCCACGGTGGTCGGCGGGGCCTTGCTCCTTCTTCTCGGTTTTCCATACTCGTTTCTTTCCATCGGCTCAATTAAGGTTCCGCCCGCAGTTTCCACTGTGATGGGTGTCACCGCCATCGCCATCTCCATCGCCACATCCATAGGCGCGTCGCTCCTCCCATCTCCTGCTTGTCCCGTGTCCAGGTCGCTCCTCTCGCTCACTCTGAATTCGGTCATCACTTCTGTGAGGCAAGCCTCTTAGTCTTCGTCGTCGGTTGCTTGTTGGCTGACGCATCGCGTCAGTCGCATTTCCTTCCAAGCATTTACGCGAATCCACTCTGTTGCGTGGATTCTTGTGCGCACCCTCCTCTGGCGGTCCAGGAGGTGCTGGGAAGCTCGTTCTGGGGTCAACTAGACGTTGCAAATCGATTGCCGCTGTCCGTTTTGTGATTGCTATCGTTGTTGTTGACTTAATGCGACGTTTCTTTTTGGCAAGACTTTTGTTGCGTGGTATGTTCCTCAATTATGCATTTTTTCGCATGGTTTCAGTTCTCTCTTTTTTCATCCAGCGACTACAAATCACGTTTTTGTACTTTTCTGTTGCTTCTCTTCATAGTTATCTACTAACACTAGCCCTAGTTAAATCCAGTAGTAAGGCCATACCTGGTGGAGTGGGGAGGTAAGGGTCGATATTTCAAGGATACGGATGCCAGGGCAGAGGACCAAGGAATTGGGTAATCTAATCGGGTTTGGTCTGATCAGATCAAATATAATTGATCTAATATCCGAATTTAAGGCGTTGTGCACAGCGTATTCGATAATTAAAATAAATTGTATATCTTAATGCCTGAGTGTACCCTGAAGTTTCGCGCTTTGGGAAATGTTACGCTCGCTTATTGCTTGCGGATCGTTCCGAGCCAGTCAGCTGATGGGATATCACAACGTTAACTCCTCCGCTACGTATTGTCCTACTAGCGTTTCAGCTGCATTTTTGTGTATGGAAAATCCTATATTGAAGACTGACACTAATTCAATAAACAAAATCAGGGAAGCGTGATTAGATCGTACTGATTGGATTGTAGATTAGATATCATCGTGAGGTTCGATTAACCTCACGATTAATTACCCGTAGTGTTGAGAATTCTCTTCACTGCTCATAAGTTCTGTTATGTGAACGTTTGTTTCCTTTCGCCGTACTGCCAGAAGTTTCCGGAATTTAAGCGTGAAGGGGATAACAACGAGCGAGTTACCGCCTCCAGGAAGAGCTGTCCATATCTAACTTGTTGGAGCTTACTGTACCGTGCAGAACGGACCGAACGGCGATTTCAGATTACAGTCTGGTTTATACAAGCAGAGTCATGATAGCCGTCAGCTAAATAGAAACAGTGGGGTGATATCCTTTTTCTCAATGGATAGTTAGACCTTACGTATTCATCTATCACTTCGCAAGATGCCCTGTCGGCTTGATAGTGAAAAGACTCTGAGTATCAGAAGGATATCACCGGAAACCAGGGGGTTCTAGGTAATTGCCCCGAGGACCAATATCTCAACATCCCTGAGGAATATGAACATGCAGAGGAAAGGGAGGACGATATCGCGATGAAGACAATTCTTGGAGTGTTATTGCAACGGATATGTCTTCGGGAGATCTTGCCTCGGTCAGAGTTAACCCGCTCGAGTAGTCACTTAGGCATTTCTTATGCTAGGAGCGATTCAGAGGAGAAGGAGGCGTTCTTGTAGCTATTAGATTAGACATGTGTTTCACTACCATTCATTATGGTAGCTTGTGAGGAAAATATGACACAGACATGGTACACATCGCCCAATATTCAATCACCCGTTCATGGTCAGTCACAGGCTGATAGCAACAACGTGAGCTAATACTTTGGGTATCCGAAGGAAGAAGGCTTGGAAACTCGAATATTCATGGGTCCCCTGCTTATTGAGCTTCGTCAATGTACGCTACGCACGAAAATGGTTACTCACTGGAGCACAGTTCAGTTACTGGAGTTCGACTATAAAAGGTTGAAGAAATCCCACTGCTGGCTACTCAACTCATCTGCAGCGGATATCTCCAATAGCTCTAAACCATTGTCTCTAAGAGCATTATCCCTTGTCCCTTCAACACATCTTTCCGGCTTTCACTCACCATGCACGTCCCAATCCTCACGATCTTCTCCCTCCTTATTGCTGCACCGGTCATTTCCGCTAGACCAGCGGCGTCCTCTGGAGATAGTAATTCCTGCATTTCCCTGCATTCCTCTTCTCTTTACTTACACCCGCTTCTGCAGTTATCCTACAGCGTCGTACCACAAATTGCAAGATATTCCAGTTATTCGCAGAAGGCGACCAGAACGGATACGTCGGCAGTGGATCTTGCTGCTGCGCAAGCAGATCGTGCACCGTAACTGCTCAGAACGGTAGGATTGTGGCAACTGCAACGATGAACGCGAGCTTGGGCGCCAATTTTTTAATCAGTGGGGATGGGGGTTCGGGCGTTGGTAGTTATAATGATGTGGCGGAAAAAACTACGTATACTGTTGCGGGTTTGGGCGGTTGTTAATGGGGGACAGGTAGAGATATGTTCGCCCAGGTGCGCTCTTAGTTTGGATTTTGAATTCTGTCTTGTTTTATCTGGTCCTGCATTTGCTTTGAGTTATTAGTCGGCAAGGGCAATTCAACATTGGCCTAGTTAGATTGTTGAATTGATGAAATACTTAACATATAAACACTGCCTTTCTTGTAGATTTGGGTGAAACCGGAGAAACATGTGGAAGTGTGACAGATTAAAATTTTAAGGCTGCAGGCAGATATGAATATATTGTGATTGTTTCTGAGGTCCTGATTTAAGACTGCTTGCACCATACTATACCGAACGCCATGCTTAGGACATACCATGTTACAGGGTACACGCATAGTAGCAGGAATCCCAATAGTCCGTTCGTCAGTCCATGTCCATGCCCTAGACCGGACTATTTCGGAGGCTCAAGATTTTAGGACTGGACTTGCTAGGGAAGTCTATGACAAGTCTATAAGACTGCAGGCCCTGCGGTTCATGGATTGGCCTCCACAGAATTGAGATTCAACCAAATGAAGCTTGAAGCTCCCCGATTCGGTACAAGTTCATCTCAGCTGAAGATGTAATTCGGGATGTGGTGTCCTGGAACTCTTATCCCGAACCGTATATACTATATCCGACCCGTCTGAAGGATTCTGGGCTAGGACGAGCTTTGTTACATCACAATTCTGGCTGTGGATTTATTAATAGATGTGAGAAACGCCTAGATTTAAAGCTTGAATATGTTGTCATGGATACAGGAAGCACCACTATGACTATATAGCCGTTAGATACATCCGCTCACGTCCAGAGTCGGAGATACTTCGACCAGTGTTTTTACGAACCGACTAGGGGTTACGATATGGAGGGGAAAGCCGTGTACGTATAGACTATGGTACGTACAGAAAGGGGAAGGAGAAAAAAATCTAGATATGTACAAGCGAGTTGTGTGCCTTACGCCTTACAAACCAGGCCCACTTACAATTAGCTTGTGTTAAGTCCCTGTACATATGTATCAAGATATGCTATGGTTGGTATACTCGGTTGTAAAATTTTGTTTTAGTAGTCAAGCTACCAATCAATCTAATTCCACGCATCTTAGCTACTCCGTTCGACTCCTGCCAGTTAACCATACATGTACCGTGTACGAGATTATGGCGCCTAAAATGCACTCAGAAATTGATTAGTCGACGGCCTAGATATTACTAGAGTTCCTAAGCGGCCAGGCCTGACTGGCCAACATTAAGTCCATATTGCATGATAGGTCTCTGCCTTCTTATGGCCGGAGATGAGTCTTGTATGGCTGGAGGTGAGTCTCGTATGACCGAAGATTGCTGTCCGCCTGAAGGGTCTATACATAGATGCGTACGTACGCATTCGTACTTGTACTCTCATATATATGTGGCCTTGTGGCCCTCTTAGATAGGATACAATCAAGCTTCTCTATCATCTCTACTTTTGAACAGTCCAGCCTAGCTTTCGCTAAGGCTGGATTCTGAAATTGCGGCTAGGCAGGCCTGATCTATCGGCGGTTTCCAGGCTTCTGGTGGTGTAGATTTTGCAAATTGAGGCCGTTCCTGGCCTGTCTTCTGACCCATGAATGGACCCATGAATGGGGCAAGTAAAAATAAGTTATGCAAATTAAATTTGTGCCACTAAAAAGGCCATTGAGAACCAGCAATTTAATTGCTGGTAAAGTTAGCTGAGTAAAATAATTACAGATATAGTAAAATAGTGAAGCTAAGCCAACTGACTTGTAAAACAAGATATATAGAAGAGAAGTGAAGCCAACTAACTTATAAAAGAGATATATGACAGAGAAGCAAAGCCAACGAGCTTATAAAAGAGATATATAGCAGTACAGCGAAGCCAGTAGACTTGTAAATGAGACATATAGTAGCCAAGCTCTTTTTAATGTGCACATTTTTATTCGACCAATTCATGGATGGGTGGCTACCAAATGAGTTACAACACCTGTGCTAAGGTAAGCCTCGATTTTGCGGCTGGGGCGGCTTGATCTGCAAGCTCCGAAAGCCTACTAGGCTGCTGGGCGGCTTCAGAATATTGTATGTGATGCATAATTACTAGTTTGAAGCTTATCTTGTTCTGCTTCCAAATATGCCTTAATTTTGATATCCCATTTCACTTTATATCGTTAAATACCGTCTTTTTCCTTCAGGCAGTGAAGAATTACGTTCTTGCAGTTATTCTGCTTCTCTATATCCACCAATACTGAGGAGTGAGTGATATCGATACGGAGGGGTATGAACAGGTATCACTGTGACAGATACGAACACCAGATAGAGAGCAAATGTCATCATCTGGATTCTAGACTACTGTATAAGGCAATCAGTATTGTAATAAACATAAGTGTATTTGGTGGAGGGGCTAGTGCTTAAACACTTCCACCCGCTGACTAGATATGCTTTATGACCGATATGAAATGACGAATAGAAATCTGCCATGACACATGCGCGGCACAGCGATCGGTATGGCAGGAAACTCTCTGATAAGATATATTTGGGTTATCGATCAGTTGAGTGAACTGTTTGCACATCGCCGAATTTGTACACTATTCCCAACTGTTTCCCCGGAATGGCAGCATCATTGTATTTATGAACCTGCCGCCTCCTTTAGCCTCTGTTAAGAATTGAGTGAGGGATGTGAAATTTTGGGAACGAGAGAGCTGCATTATTGGAATCTTTAAAGACTTTGATATCTCTAGCTGCACACGATACTTTTCGAATTTCCAGAGTGACGGGATTGGGTAAATCCAATATCCAGAACCGTTTACTTTTGGGGGGAACCGAGGAAGAGATTTCGGTTGATGGGAGGTTAATGGCGCGGGGAGTACAATAAAATATTGATAGATTAAGACAGATTGACCTCCTCATCTGTCATCACCTACCCCCACAAGAACACCGTCTCGTTTCATACACCATTTTTCTTTTCGGATCATAACCTCACTGTGAGATCTTGTTTTGTGATACATTAAAGACGAGTATGATGCCTGCACAGACCCAAGATATCGGAAATCATTTGCTGTACAAGAATTTCTGCAGCTGGTGCTGTAGGCCGGCAAGTGTGAGTTACCGATGGGGTGGACAGATTACCGATCAGATCATGGCTTGGCAAAACAAGCATGAGAGATACTGGTGATAGGGTCCAAGCTTCGATACATGGGTTTTTTACCCAGCCTTCGGATGCCGCTACAGGTATATCACTTCACCATGTGCACCAGCGGCAATGGTCCCTGCAGGATAGTGGATCGTAGTAAATAAGATAGTCTGGAAGCTTCCCGAAATTAACTAACACCCCGGACTACCACCCTTGTTCTGAATACAACAACGGTAGCGAGGCAAGAGGATTTGTAATCCTGGCCCTTGCAGTCACAATTCGTTCGGGGTCAGCTTCCGTGTTTGTCTATTCCGAGACAGCCTGCGAGAAGTTCGATGGTCACCGAGAATTTAAGTCTGTGAGTTGAACTATGGTTCAGCAGCATTGTCCGGTCTTGTTGTCCAACAAATTGTTAATTCCGTACATGGATTTTTCTGGCCCGTGATTACAACTCCGGCCAAGTTTGATCTGTACCATCCAGGGAAATAGCAGACATAAGTCAAGTTAATTCGATAAGAATATGGGGATTTGCAGAATGTCAGGAAGGTGGTTTACTACAGAGTGCACTCTGGCTGAGATGACGAGTGGTGTGGTGACTTGAGCTGGTGTGTGTACTAATGGTAACGGATAAATGTCCCAATCGGAATGAAAGGTTTCCACTTGATGCGTTGAAATAGTTCTCTTATTCACAATGGGGTGGCTCAAAATGTGGAAGTTGATTCTGGGATTCCGGAAAAACTGTCGGTAAGCTATATTACTTTATGGCTATGTAAGATAGGTTGTAACAACCCAGATACATAGTATCAATGGTATACTGCAGAGTGTCGGCAAGATTCGCCTGACATTGGCCGCGAGTCATAATTTTGTAATCTGTCACTTTTCCGCAAGTTTGGCCGGTTTCACCCAGACTTACAAAGGTGTGTGGTCTTTAGGTAAGAAATTATCATCGATACCAGTTACAACGAGCTCAGCCAATGTTGAATGGGCTTTGCCATATGCTAAAAATACAAAAAAAATAAAAGAAGTACATCACAATCTCTGAAGTTCTGTCCAAACATCACCGGCTATCAGCACGCCCCCAACGAAGCAACCGTATAAGTCTTTGAATCAGTGTTATCATCATAACTTCCAGTCCCCGAGCCCCCATTCCCACTGATCACAAAATTTCCTCCAAGGTTTGCGTTTAGGTGTGTTGACGCTGTGATAGCATCACTTTCATCGGAACTAGCAATACGGCAATATGCGCCCGCGCAGCAGCAACTGGGGTTGCCAACGTAACTTGGCTGCCCGCCACTGATGGTGAACGGCGTTGCGAAAAGTTGGAATTGTTTGCACTTGTTCTGACGGCGCTGGGGGACTGCAAAGGAGTTAGGAGATTGGAAGGGTAAGAGTTGGAGCGCAGTAAATACCGGACGCCGCTGGAAGTGCGGATATAAAAGGGGCTGCAATGAGCGTGAGAGCAGCGAGGTGGATGATCTGCATCGTCGGAAGATTGTGCGAGTTAAAGATCTTGTTATGAAAAGGCAAGTTTAGAGATGTTGGTGGTATCCAGAGCAGGTGAGTTGAGTTGTTGAACCCGTGGGAGGGGGCCCTTCGCTCTTTATATTCACGTTCCTATATCATAAAGCAGCCTATCACATGCTACAAACGCCCATGTTTGCTAGTAAGCGGCGAATATTTCAAAGCTTTCCTCCATCTAGCACATACCCAAGAGTGAACCTGTCTCCTGAGTTTCATGAAAGAGTATATTCAAGAAGTGGGGCCGATGATAGGGAGTGCGCCGGAGCCGAACACGTATACGATTTCAAATCCTTATGGCTACGAACAAGTAGGCGTAACCCGCCTCATTACGTATCAGCTAAGGATTACCTTAACGGAGTGATATATTTCGGACCATGTCTGTGGCATATGCGCCTTTGCATTGGGAATTAGACGGTAGCGAGGTAGGCGTCTGTCTAGCTGGAGAACTACCCGTAGTTCTATATCCCTGGATAGGATGCTAATACTACAAATTCGATAAATTACAAATAGGGCGATGCACAATTCCACAGCTGTCTAGACGTTTTATTAGTATTTTTTAGAGCATTTTTTTATGCAATGAAATGCCGTTCCATAAACGACGGGAAATTCTCCGTTACCATTACGATGCTAGCACGAAGGCACACATTATAGTTTAAAGTAAAGCGGGTAAGCTTAGATGAAATTCAGATATGGTTCGTTCTGGGTTGGTAACCTTAACCTGTTTGTGGTAATTAGAATACTTAATATATTATATATAGCAGCTGCGCCTTGTTACTAAGATTCTGTGGCAGAGGTACCCTTCTTGGAATCCCTGCTGTTGTCATCATCACTTGTAATGTGTGCACGAACCATGGGCACTATTAGGACACAAATGTTGATCGCAAGTGATAAATAACCGGAAAGCGACCAACTGAATAGGTTATCCTTGCGTCCTGCAATATCATATAATACTGGGCCAACATTTTACTCAGCTAGGGGTAGCAAAACGCACCTCTATACACGTTTTTGAATAATAAGTCCTACGACGCATAGTTGAGGTTTGTCGGTAAGTGCATGAAAATAACATAGTAAAATTGTTGGGCCTGGCACGACTCCTACAGCGAAAGCTAGATGACCAAATATACAATAGTGACGGTAAATTGGGGCGCCATTGTGTTTTCCTCATTAGTTCTACGTTCATTTTTAAGGGGAAGAAGGGTAGATGCTGGATTCTCCCCCACCTAGGCGGCAATCCGGAAGGGGGAACGGAAGCAGGCACTGCCATACTCTAGATAGCGTGAATGCAGCAGTATGATTAAAACAACAAACAAACATTGTGTTTCACTACGCATCAGACAATCCGAAACGCACACTATATAGCCTTATGATAAGCCCTTTTTACACAAAGACAAAATAGAGTAGATCACGATCTAGGCTCGGGTTGTACTTAGAATGTATCTTTTTACGCACATTCTGTATTGAAGTAACAAGTATGTGTTGTATTGCTGAAATGTAAATGGTGTGTCAGTTGCGCCCAAAAAGCGATGAGACGCACCAGCGGGTTATGCGATGTGGGATCGGCTGATGACTTTCCAAAACCCATTGCGCGTCTCGTCACTTTTTGAGCGTGGCTGTACATACGTGCTTCCGCCCGAGGGCGGAAACTAGTGCGAATAAATGAGCGAGACAACCTTACTCAGACATTAAAGATTAGAGTATCGCTGAAAATTTGCCTTGCGTTTTTCATCAAGGAAGTGTCGAGATGGGTCCTACAGAAATTCTATATAACCTTGTATTCATGGTAGGATGGAGCACTATAATAGTCCCACATGAACCATATACCTGGTCATCTCACCGAATTGCGCTAGTGCCTAGCTGCGAGCTACTGTAAACCTTATCTTGGCCTACTTTCGGATATAATTCCAAAACCTAAGCTTCAAATTCACATTGAGTCTAACGGATAACACGGGAATTCGCCCACTGTTGACAACCTCTACATGCTGACCGGGTAGTGCGGGAGACAAAAAACAGCGGACAGAACGCCGCCACTCGGTAGGTAGAGTGGAGAGAAATTGGGGGTTCTTCATGGCCCTAGGACTCTACCGAACAGCCCGCACCTGCCGTAGTTCATTCGTGCAAGAGAAGAACAGGTTCAGGGGAATTATTTGATCTAATCACATCTCATCTGATGTGACTATTACATACCCGGATATTCGTCGTAAAGCACAACACCATCGATAAGTGAAATAACTTAGAGAGTATACTTATTAAACACATGCCATTGGAGGATAAGGTATGCTAGGCTTATTTGAGGCTGGTGATTTGTGCGGCGGGGAAGTGATTGGTAAGGTGCAGCTGTTCCGCCCGGCGAGCGGAACGGTGTCTCCTAACGAGTTTCAACGATTGCGCAAAGTCTATGTAGAGTACACCAATTATCTCTCTTAAGACTGCCAATAATATATCTTCTTTACACTTGCTCCTTGAATAATAGCCGTATCAAGACCTGAAGACCAGGAGTGAAAATACACCCACTTGTGCTTTTTTATGTATTGGATTCGTCGTGATCGGAGTGGACTTGATTGCGTTACCTGGAAAGCTGTGGTGTCGCAGAAGCGGCCCGTCTAGCCCAAACCATCGGCGCTAGCCGTTTATCCCTGTGCGGCTCGGCGTGCACCTTGTTTGAACGGTCATTAATCCCTGCACCACCTTATCACGAGGTTCATGGATTAAGTCCTTACCCTGGCTTCCCGCCATCGACCGTCTTTTCGGCATTCACATATACCACTGTCACCAACCCTAGGAAATAGCCCACATCCTTCAATTTTACAGCAAACCGGGTCGCTCAGAATTGTTCCAAAATAATCGCAGGCATCATCAGCTAGGATAACAATAAACTCACAGCCGAAGTCATATCCAGTCCCATTTGTTACGATACGGAAGGGGAAAACCGTGTGCATAGACTAATGTACAGAGAGAAGAGAGAAGGAGAGCGACGCGACATGTATACAGGGTTAGCTGGTTGCCTTATGCCCTACCGGCGGTGTGCCTTGACATCAGCTCAGCTGAAGCTCAGCTCGGTCAGGTCCATATGCAACACCATTCTCAGGTACATAAAAAAATACAGCGAGAAGAAAGGGAAATATATGAGAAGCCGAAGGAAAATGACATAACTGGTCGATTTCAAAAATATGGAGAGAACAAACGTGGTGAAACTAGACGGCTCGGTTGATTGTGCTGTCACGATGATTGAAAATAGTGTTGCATAAAGCCCCAGGGAGCCAGTAGAAGGGTCTTGTCAATTACTGTAGTATTTGTCGTAGAAGCAGTTGGAACCTCGAACAGCCCCTGCCTCAAGGAGCCTTTCCACAATCGAGTTACCACAATCATAGGATCGTGCAGGGTCGAGCGCTGTTGACCCATCATCTGAATGAGCATTAGCATCGGTGCCAGCATCGAGGAGTCGTTCTAGAATGACCATGTTTCTTCCTTGTGCAGCGGTCGCTATATTGGGGATATAATGGCCCGCATCGGTGCGCCAACTTCGAGGAGTCGCTCCACAATGGCCAGGTGTCCTCTACATGCTGCGGCTTGTAAAGCTGTGTAACCCATTTCCATGGCTGGATCGGCGTTGACATTTGCACTAGCGGTGAGGAGTCGCTCCAGAATAGACAAGTTTCCTCCACATGCTGCGGATTGTAGAGCCGTTTTGCCACTCACTTTTGAACCATCTGCGTTGACATCTGCGCCAGCCGCGAGGAGTCGTTCCACAATGGATACGTGTTCGGACCATGCTGCTGCTTGCAAAGCCGTAAAGCCGGACTTATCGGATGGGTCTGCATTGACATCTGCACTAGCTTCAAGAAGTCGCTCTATAATGTCCAAATGTCCTGATTCTGCTGCTGCCTGAAGAGCCGTTCGGCAGCCATGATATGCTGCATCAGCATGGATATCTGCACCAACTGCGAGGAGTTTGCTCTACGATATCCCGGTTTCCTGACTCTGCTGCAACTTGTAGAGCCGTTCGGCCGCATCTGCGTTGACGTCTGCACCAAATACGAGGAGTCGTTCTACATTGGCTAAATTGGCTGAATATGGCGCGGCCTGCAGCGCCGTTCGGCCAGAGGAACGAGGCGCATTGGCATTGACATCTGCACCAGCATGGAGTAACAAATCAACTATTTGGCAATAACCGAGATAGGCTGCTAGTTGAAGTGGAGTCCATTCATTGTACTGCGTGTCAGCCCGAGCATCTGCATCGCTACTCTGCTCCAGAACACCCTCCACATCTGATAATAAGCCACTTCCACTGCCAAGCCCAAAGCAGACGGGTGTTTAAGGATTGTAGCTGAGTTTATGGTAATCGGAATATTGATATATGGCACCTACGACGGTAGTAATCGCTCCTGTAAAAGACTGACTTTTCGAATTGATTTAATTCGCCCTTCCGGTCTAATCGTGATCGGATCGTAGTGGCAACGGCTGTAGTAGAATTTTGGGGGGTAGGCTTGGTGTTAGTAAGAAGTTTATACAACGGCGGTAGGATGGGTTAGGTGCATGATCTATCACTCGGCTGGTCTCGACGAATGTTGTTGCATGATCCTGACCGAGCTGAGCTTCAGCTGAGCTGATGTCAAGGCACACAGCCGGTAGGGCATAAGGCACCCAACTACCTTGTATATATCTCGCGTCTTTCTCCTGCTCTCCAGTCTCTGTACCTAAGTCTATTCACACGGTTCTCCCCTTCCATATTTCAACAAATCTTGTTGCATGTGTACTTGGGTCGTGAGTCTCAGCACAGTCTGATGTCTTGTATGAGAATGAAGACGTGTATGAAGATGGTGGCTGTATGAGGATATGCATCAGGACCAGGGTGATACGTCTCATGTCAGAGCCTACGCGTACGCATATGGGAGATTGTACATATACAGGCCTTTAGCCCTCGAAATAGGATCACTCAAGTCAATCAAGAAGTCACCAAACCATCCAAAGTAACAAATCGTTTATTACGATATGGAAGTTGGGGAGAACCGTGTGCGTGTATTCTATGGTACAGAGAAGAGAGAAGGAGAAAGACTCGAGATATATGGATGAGACATCAGCCCCCTCAGCAGCGGCCGTGTATCAGATCTCTAACATCATGTACATCTGTAACACTTCCCCCTCTTTCTGCACTAGATAAAATCAAACAAATGCAGCAAGAACTTCAGAACTAAGAAAGCCACAGACGACGGACCCATCTGGCCAGCTGATAGCGGTGATGCAGGAAACTCCCCAGAAACTTACACCATCCCCAGAAACACAAAAAATAGCAAATAGAGTAAAAAGTGGGCAGTGCCTAACAGAGATAAAATTGCCGCTCCTGGCGGGAACTCAACAAATGACAAAACAAACAAAATGACAGACAAGACAACAAACGACACTGAAACACTGACAACACTTCCCCCGGACTCCGTGAACCTATTGCATGATAGGTCTCTGCCATCTTATGGCCGGAGATCACTCTCGTATGGCCGGAGGTGAGTCTCGTATGGCCGGAGGTGAGTCTCATATGACCGGAGATTGCTGTCTGTCTGAAGGGTCGATACATTGATGCGTACGTACGCATTCACACTTGTACTCATATATATATGGCCTTGTGGCACTCTTAGATAATATACAATCAAGCTTCTCTAAGTATCACTATTTCAAAAGGTTATGAGCCCGCCCACTACTATTTTTACCTCACGATCTTAAAAGAGCCTCAAAAACCCTAACCCACTCACAACCATCCCTGCTCATCAGCCGCAACACCGTCACCATCTATCACCCTCTATTGTCACCTTCCTAACCTCCCCTCCTCCACTATCAACATGTTAAAGGAAACATTCCAGACTGATCACAATGATGTGCCGAAGTTGACAGAGTAAAACTACACAGTATGGAAGCGACAGATCTACTGAGTTCTCATCGGCAAGAAAGCCCCTCTTGTGCATATGGCTCACATGCCTTATTAGTGACATGGGCATGTCCAACACCCCCACCTAACAAGATGCTAGCGGGGCACCTCATAGCCACACTCCCACTAGAGCCACCTCCCCCAGTCCCAGCTCCCATATTTATTCAACTTTGAGCATCTTTTACTCCCTAAGATTAACTTTGACCAAGATATTCTTTATATACGAAATATAGTTAACAAGATACACTTTCACTTGCTTGCCTCCTCTTTTAGTTTTCTCTAATATTCAAGGAGTTGTTGTAGATCAAGTACACTGGCTTAGAATATACTCAGCATTGCTGATGCTGCTAAGCACTGCTTAGCACCACTGGTATTTTGTGTCAGGTAAATTATTTCTACCTGATGCTTAGATAAATGTTGCATACCATCAGGTGAATCCTTACTACCTGATGCTTAGATACATGTTGTATACCATCAAGTAAATCATTTCTATCTGAGTATATGTTAAATTGTGTAAGTACAAAACCATGTGAATAGACATAGGATATACCAGCTGCAGAGCTAGAGTAACACTTGAGATATATACAAGATAGCTGGGTGCATTATACCTCACCGGCTGTGTACTCTGACATCATCTCAGATGAAGCTTTGCTTCATCAGATTCATGCAACACTTTCCCTGCTTGCTGTACAATATCAAATCAATACAAAAGAATCAAGAACATCAAAACTAAGAAAGCCCAATCCGAATATGACGGACACAGGACCAATAAGGCCAGCCAGTTAAAGCCACGATGCAGGAATCACCCCAGAAACCTACAGCATCCCTGCAGTCAAAACATAGTACTCCATAAAGATGAGACTGCCACTTATGTCAGAAACTGCATAATGTTACGGGGGTGATAAACCCTCAGTAAGTATACTCTGCAAGTAAGTACTGGGCTCACGGCCGTAGATCCTATTCTTCCTCAGAGGAATGTTGCACTGTGTGTCTTTTTGCTTTAGAGCGCTTTGCCGTTCCTGTGCTCAATTTAATAGGCCTTATACAAAGGCTAGCTCTATGAGCTCCTTTCCTATCGGAGGGCCAGGCACAGAGTAAACACTGTCCCTCCTCTTTCCGTCTGTCGATTTCGATGGGACAAATCCCTTCCGTCTTCAGATAGTTTCGGTTAACATGTAGCTTCTGAATTCGTAAGAATTTCTTAGTTTATCCTAAGGGATTAATGCAACCGCATTGGGTTTTGCTGGTAGCTTTAAGAGATGCAATTTTTCGTAGACGTTGAGAGCTCCGTAAAACCTCGTCACACTCTTCCAGAATTTTATCTTCCCTTACAGACCTGAGTTCTTCCAAATCTTGCTGACAGTCGCTGATACTTGAAGATGATGACTGCTCTTCCTGGATGTCTCGAGGCGTCGTAGTTATTATCGATGGTTCCCTTAGATTATCGATGTGAATTATCAACCCTGGTTCAAGACTGATAATTGATGCTAGCCACCAGACACACTGATCCACGAAGATTTGCTGAGTACTTCTGGCGTAGGAGATAACTTTCTCCAAGGCGTATACGATAACATCGTTATCGTTCTCGAAAGTAATGGTCATTCGTATTCGAGTATTAACTCAGAAGGTAATACTGAGTCTAGGGTACGGGGCTGCCGCTATACAAAGCTAATAGATTCTTATGTATAAGGTGAAGATATACATATCATAAAAACGCAATAATAAATAAGGATATTCGTCTGCTGGTTGGTCTTGATCGTTTGGTTCCTTCGCAGATGTCTCTTTCATTGGCGGAACAATGTGATCTCTTTATAGTCTCTCGAAAACCCTTTTCAGACTATGATTTAAATCCCTCAATGATAGAGATCTATCTGTGCACCTTACATTTGAAAAACCCACGTGGTAGAAGAGGCCATGCTTGGTTATCGTATTCATGCAATGTGGTTTGAAAGCGTTATGCTACTGACAAGAATCAGGCCATTCATCTCATGATATCACTTCAGCAGAGCGAATCAGACCATAACTTTTAACTTAGACATCTTCGCAATCGTACGAGTCGGTAGTTGGAACATCAACCAACCAAGTTGATAATGCTTATCGCCTCTTAAATCCCTCATGCAAGTGAGTTATTCAATCGCATCATAGATTTAATCGGCGACCAACCGATACTATACCAACGTGGATTATTGACATGTAAGTTTGTATCCGATACGAGGTTACATTGCAATCCAGATTTGCTCGTGCTAACGAGTAGTGTTTGCTCTAGGCCCTTGGCCTACATCATTAATCCTTCAGTCACGTCATGCTAAGGTTGGGGCTAATCTCCAGACCGCAACGGGCCTTCCCTAAATCCTAGCACGTTACAGGTAGGGGGAAAGAGTTCTCGTAATCGCATTTGACTATCGACTGCCATGCATGATTACCATGCATGTCCCGCAAAGTATCCAGGTGTGAACGAAGTACCTCCGCTTCGCGCGACTAATATTAACTCCCGCTAAGGAGCATGTTACTGACCACTTAGTTAATACATACATACGTGTTACTCATATTGTAGATATGTATGCATCTTGTATCCTAATCAAGTGTCATTATCACTGTTAAGGGCAACCCCTAACATCACCCCCTTCCCTAAGACCGGTGACCCCAACGGTGCTTCATTCTAAAAAAGTGAACATATTTTTCCTTCATAACACAAGTATGAATGTCTTTTAATTCTTTTATATTTCAATAATCTTTTTATAACTTTATTGGTATAACATTTATCACCTGTCGGCACAAAACAAAAATTCTATATATAATTCTTTCTAAACAGAACAACTATTCTATAACCTTTCTATAATTGACTCCATCTCTTAGACTTCGAAACCCGTAAGACCACCCCCTCCGCTAGGGTCGTAACCAAACGTCTTCTGCCATCTTTGCAGAACGTCTCGTAACATGCGTTTACTCCTTAAAAAGGTACATACACATTGTTACAATTAACTCATTTACTCCTTTGCTATATTCGCGGGTATATATAGGTTCTCAGCAAGTTACTCCTATAATTATTGAGTATATCAAAGGGCGTAAGTCCTATACTTATACTAATACCACACAAGGTGTGATCAGAATAACTTGTAGCACAATTCATTTATTCCAGTGGTACATATAACCTCATGATCATTAACTCATTTGATATCATCGCAGGTAGATATAATCAATCGTCTATTTACTCCAAAGGTTTATTTGAATACCATACTCTTGTATGGATTTCTTGTCTTGCCTTAATATATCGAAGTGTAGTCCATCTACTCCCATGTTTCATTTACGTGCAGTTCTATGACCGACAACGTATCTTACTCTGATGGATACATATAAACTGTACTTCTTAAATGCTTTCGGAAATATCTCAAAACGTTCTAAGAAATGTTTCATATGAATGACCATCTTCGCTGTGACAGTATCACCCGGGAGAGGGTCAGATGGGACAGCATAGAACACACCCGAAAACATTAGGTTATGTTTCCTAAAGTTTCGATCCGAAATATCATTTATAATGATAGATGAGCAAATCAAAACCAGGCTTGAGCCTACAAACATAGTTCAAGGTATCAAGCGTAAGATACAATTTGTTCATCACTCATTACTTGATTGATTTTGTTATATAAGATAATGGTATCTTCAGTCCTCGTGTGCGAGAGTACCTGGACATAGTAAATGTCCGTCTCGGCATTTTTAAGGTGATCTACTTATAACTTGTAATTATGTTTCATAATTAGATCGGTGGTACTTAACTAAGGTATACTTTGTCTAGCTTCGTTTCTCTTTATCTAAGGTGATTCGAATGTCGACAAGAATATCTGATGATGCCATGACATATCGTCATTTCTTTTTTGTCGAAGGTTATTCTAGCATCGATGAGAATACCGGATGATACCCTGACGCATCATCGTTTCTCTTTGTCGATGGTTATTCGAGTGTCAATGAGAATACCCGATGATACCATGATGTATCATCGTTTCTCTTTATCTAAGGTGATTCGAAGGTTGATAAAAATATCTGATGATACCATGACGTATCATTGTTTCGGTTTTGTCGAAAGTTATTCTAGCATCGATGACAATGCCTGATAATACTATGACGTGTCATCGTTTCTCTTTGTCGAAGGTTATTCGAATATTGATGAGACTACCTGATAATGTCATGACGTATCATTGTTTCTCTTTGTTGAAGGTTATTCGAATATTGATGAGAATACCTGATGATACCATGACGTATCATTGATTCTTTTTTGTCGAAAGTTATTCTAGCATCGATGAGAATACCTGATGATACTATGACGTGTCATCGTTTCTCTTTGTCGAAGGTTATTCGAATATTGATGAGAATACCTGATGATACCATGACGTATCATTGTTTCTTTTTGTCGAAGGTTATTCGAATATTGATGAGAATACCTGATGATACCATGACGTATCATTGATTCTCTTTGTCGAAGGTTATTCGAATATTGATGAGAATACCTTATGATACCATGACATATCATCGTTTCTCTTTGTCGAAGGTTATTCGAATGTTAATGAGAATACCTGATAATACCATGACATATCATCGTTTCTCCTTATGGAAGGTTATTCTAATATTGATGAGAATACCTGATGATACCATGATGTATCATCGTTTGTCTTGGTCGAAGGTTATTCGAATAATGATGAGAATACCTGATGATACCATGACATATCATCATTTCTCTTTGTTGAAGGTTATTCGAATAGTAATGAGAATACCTGATGATACCATAACGTATCATCGTTTCTCTTTGTCGAAGGTTATTCAAATGTTAATGAGAATAACTGATGATACCATGATGTATCATCGTGTCTCTTTGTTGAAGGTTATTCAAATGATGATGTTTACACCTTCAGTATATTCCGAATCTTAATCACCCGTAGGTGGAAGAGCCCATTCGTACATACTATCAGCTTAATATGTCATGATTAAAAAGTTGATCGCTAAATCAAGATAATTTTTTCGATGTCATTAACATCCGATAAGAATTATTCGATCCTTCGTATTGTAAGGTATCTTGTATATAACCAAAACTGCTATAATAATTTTTAACCATAATTTTAATTAGTTTTTTACCCCCTTCTTTTTATGGCAAATCTCCGGTTGCCATTATCAATATTATATGAACCGAAGGAAGAAGGTAATATTGGCGAAGTAACATCAAAGATATGAATTACCGAAGTAATATAAGAATATAATATTGATGAAGTAATATCGAAGATATGAATTATTGAAGTAATATAAGAAGGTAATATCTACGAAGTAATATCGAAGATATGAATTACCGAAGTAATATAAGAAGGTAAGATCGATGTAGTAATATCGAAGATATGAATTAGCGAAGTAATATAAGAAGGTAATATCAAAGAAGTAATATCGAAGATATGAATCACCAAAGAAATATAAGAAGGTAATATTGATGAAGTAATATTGAAGACATGAATTACCGAAGTAATATAAGAAGGTAATATCGAAGATGTAATATCGAAGATATGAATTACCAAAGTAATTCAAGAAGGTGATATTGACAAAGTAATATCAAAGATATGAATTACCAAAGTAATATAAGAAGGTATTATTGACGAAGTAATATTGAAGATATGAATTACGGAAGTAATATAAGAAGGTCATATCGACGAAGTAATATCGAAGATATTAAATTACCCCCATTGAATTGGTGGTGTCGGTATTAATAGATTTTCTCTTCGCACCGTGGTCTTTAACGTCAACCGATGTTCTTTTATAACTTCTTAGAAGTTACATCCCAGATGTCTAAAGCAATTATCTCATAATCTGCATTAGAATAACAATCGCTCGATTAATATCGTTCTAATGATTTTGCTCGATGGCATCCCTAAGCTCGTCATCGGGCTAATCCTCAAACCATTCCCTGGACTCGGTTTGCTCTGAGTTTCATGTTTGCGCGTAAAATGACCATTCATCGTTAACCTCTGGCTCCTCGTATTCCTCTGTTATTTCCTCGAAATGCTTGTCATTCCCATCTCCTTCGTTCCATTGTTGTTTAGCTTCACGAAGCTCTATTTCGAATATTCTCTGATCATATTCTTTAGCTTCATCAGAGCCATTATCATGCCCTGCCAAGAGCCCTTGGTTATAACCGGCGGTATAACCGCTATCTTTTCTTTCATTATACATTGTCCAGTCGAGAGGTGTATAGTTATCAATTTTCGCATATGCGATTTGAATAGAGTCTTCGAAATGAATCATCCATTCATATCCTAACGATAAACAGTTTTCCTCGTAAAATCAGTAATATCGAATGAGCAAAGATTGCTCCATAACGTTTTGCAATTGAATCATTATCATTGATAACGCGATAATGATTAATACGTCATAAAAACAGTCCATTCGTGGACAATTAAGGTCTACTACTGGCTGCATTTTGCCGATGATTTAGCGTCGTCGCAATAACACCACTTGGTCTTATCTTCCTCCTTGCAGGGGCACTCCCACTCATCCGCCGACGAGTGATACTCTTTCCAGTGCTCTTTAAATACTGGATCGTCAATAGTAAGCAATTCACCTTTAATTGCTGATTGGCGATAGAATTCCACCCAAGGCTTCGGTGTCTCGGGTTCTGAATGGAATATAGGATTATCCCAGTCATCTTCTGGTTTCTCGGATGAAATCGAATCTATTGAACCGAATATATCAAGAGGTTCGTGTTCTATTAGATTAGGCGAATATCCGGCTAAATGAAACACGTTGATTCCAATTTGCATAATCTGTATTCGGATTTTTCTTATACCCATAATCTTATGCTGTCTGGGTGAAGGTATTTGGAATAAGTGCCGGCTGGTTACCTTATTCCTTGGGGTAGCAATGACGTATAATGCTGCCCAATCATTTTCTGTTCGTAAAAGAACAGTGCCTTCTTCGTATAAATAACCTAGGAGCATATAGTTGTTATTTATTATACTGTTATGGAGGTGATAAACCCTAAGTAACTATACTCCGCAAGTAAGTACTGGGCTCACGGCTGTAGATTCTATTCTTCTTCGGAGGAATGCTGTACTGCGTGTCTTTTTGCGTTAGGGCGCTTTGCCGTTCCTGTGCTCAATTTAATAGGCCTTATGCAAAGGCTAGCTCTATGAGCTCCTTTCCTATCGGAGGGCCAGGAACAGCGTCAACACTCTCTCTTCTCATTCCTTCTGTCGATTTCGATGGGACAAATCCCTTCCATCTTCAGATAGTTTCGGTTAACGTGTAGCTTCTGAATTCGTAAAGATTTCTTAGTTGATCCTAAGGGATTAATGCAACCGGAATGGGTTTTGCCGGAAGCTTTAAGAGATGCGATTTCTCGTAGACGTTGAGAGTTCCATAAAACCTCCTCACACTGTTCCAGGATTCTATTATGCCTTTCAGACCTGAGTTCTTCCGAATCTTCCTGAAAGTCGCTGGTACTTGAAGATAATGACTGATCTTCCTGGATGTCTCGAGGTGTCATAGTTCTTATCAATCGTTCCCTTAGATTATTGATGTGAATTATCAATCCTGGTTCAAGACCGATAATTGATATTAGCCACCAGACACACTGAGCCACGAAGATTTGCAGAGTACTTCTGGCGTAGGAGATGACTTTCTCCAAGGTGTATATGATAACGTCGTTATCGTTCTCGAAAGTAATGGTCATTCGTATTCGGGTATTAACTCAGAAGGTAATACTTTGTCCAGGCTGCGTGGCTGGCCCTACATACAGCTAATAGATTCTCATGTATAAGGTGAACATATAGGTATCATAAAAACGCAATAATAAATAAGGATATTCTTCCGCTGGTAGGTCTTGATCGTTTGCTTCCTTGGAAGATGTCTCTTTCATTGCCGGAACAATGTGATCTCCTTATAGTCTCTCGAAAACCCTTTTCAGACTATGATTTGAATCCCTCAATGATAGCCATGTATCGGTGCGCCTTACATTCACAAAATGCGGGTGGTAGAAGCAGCCACACTTGGTTATCGTGTTCATGCAATGTGGCTTGGAAGCGTTTGACTCCTGACAAGAATCAGGCCATTCATCTCATGATATCACTTTGGCAGATCAAATCAGACCATAACTTTTAACTTAGACATCTTTGCAATCATACGAGTCGGTAGTTGGAACAACTACCAACCAAGTTGTTAATGCTCATCGCCTCTTAAATCCCTCATGCAAGTGAGTTATTTAATCGCGTCATAGATTTAATTGGCGACCAACCGATACTATGCCAACGTTGATTATTGATGCGTAAGTTTGTATCCGATACAAGGTTACATTGCAATCCAGACTTGCTCGTGCTAACGAGTAGTGTTTGCTCCAGGCCCTTGGCCTAAATCATTAATCCCTCAGTCATGTCATGCTAAGGTTGAGACTATTCTCCAGACTGGAAAGTGCCTTCCCTAAATCCTAGCCCGTTACAGGTAGGGGGAAAGAGTTCTTTTAATCGCATTTGACTATCGACTGCCGTGCATGATTGCCATGCATGTCCCACAAAGTATTCAGGTCTGAAAGAAGTACCTCCGCTTCGCGCGAGTAACATGAACTCCTGCTAAGGACTATGTTACTGAACACTTAGTTAATACATGCATAGGTGTTATGCATATCGTAGATATGTATGCATCTTGTATCGTAATCAAGTGTCATTATCGCTGTTAAAGGCAACCCCTACCACCTAACAACCAAACTTAAAACAAAGTGCCCTGCAACTCCACAGAAAGGCATATTGTCCAAATAGTACCCCACAAAACTACAGACTGGTGAGCCCCGCAAACCCCCTGACTGGCAAAGAGGAATAATTGCACCCTGCGAAACTATAGACAGGTATCAGCAAAACACATTTTTGTCCGTGGAAGCCTCTGTTAGTTGTTCGACCAGAATCTCAGGTTGGTCAAATCACAGAGTTCACTGGACTGATGCAGTGGCCTTGAGGTGCACCAGGGAGCACTGGTGAAAATTCTGGGTTAACATAGGGGGTCTGGTGACAACCAGGGGAACACATGGGAGAGCTGGCAACAAGCCTGGGTGTACAGAGTACAAGCCTGGGTGCACCTGAGAGCATCGACAACAAGCCTGGGTGTGGCAACTACAAACTGGGAACACCGACAACATGCCTGGCCGCAATAAAGACAAAGCTGGGAGCAGCAGTGACAAGCCTGGCAGCTTCTCGAATTACTGTAGAGCAGTCTGAGAATAACATCTTCTTTGGGAACACTGCTGGTGTGCCTGAAAATCATTGCTACTACTTATTGTTCAACTATTTTTAACACTCATCAATTCAGTTTGTATTTTCATCTATGTATCTATCTAGCTACCCATCTACACACGGTTTATCTTGACTGGCTGCAGGGGGTGCTTGAGACAGATTCAAGGTGCACTACAAGATGACGATCAAGTGAACTCAGAGATACACTCTGAGATCATGATTGAACAAGTTTGTAGATTCACTTGGAGGCTGTAATTGAGTGAATTTGGAGCTGCATTTGGAGGCTGAGATCAAGTGGACTCAGAGTTGCACTTGGAGGCAGTGATCGAGCAAGTGTGGAGATACGCTTGGAGGCTATGATTGTGCGAACTAACAGGGCATGATCGAGTGAGTTTGGAGAGATGCTTGGTGGCCATGATTGATTGAACTTAGAGATGCACTCCAATGCCATAATCGACGGATTTAGAAGATGCACCTGGAGGCAATAATTGAGCGAGGTTGGAGATGTACTTGGAGTCGATGATTGAGCAAGATTGGAGTAGTTCATGGAGGTGGTTGATAAGAGGCGTGCCTGGTGCTCAGACTCTATTCATTAGTTTGATAACTTGTAACCTTGGAAATGTGATAAGGTGACTTTCCCTTTGAGCTTTCATGCAGAGCTGGCTGGTGGTGGTTGAACATGTAAGGAGGCATACAAGAAACTCAAGTTACATTCAGGGGTTGACATGTAGTCGTGAGAATGAAGGGAACATAGACAATCTTGGGTGGAAGCAGTACTCAGTGTATGAGGGTGTACTTGGTGTCAACTCATAATGATGCCACAGAGAGATAGAGAGGGATGTGTAACGGCACATATGCCCAAGGGTGCCAATCTCTGGGAATAGGTAGTATATGGTTGCAAACATGGACTTCAGTGATATTTTAGGTAGTTGAATAGTGAAGTTTTTGGTACCCATTGAAGTGCCGTAGTGGCGACCTCCATACACTGGCCCTTACATGGCCTCAGGTCACATGCCGCTGTCACATCATTCCCATCCCAGGGCACAGACCTCCCCAGCTGCCAAAGGGAGTAAAAGAGCAGAGAAGGAAAGCGAAACAAGGAATGAAACTATCATCCTATGTACGCAATCATGCGAACCCATAAGTCCCACCACCGATTGGTATAGCTCAATGGTGATTATTTGGCGCACCTGTTGCACAGGGAAACTCCACCCCCATTGGCAGGTGGCAAAAACCTGTGCAGACACAATTTGTACCAGGCTGAGATCCTAGGAATAGAAGAAGAGAAGCGAGAAACAAGAAAATATCGAGAATTGATCCCATCTGCATATCTCGATTTTCTAACCCATGCTCTACCAACCATCATTCCAATAGCACATAAATCCTGGTGTAGGGCATTGTCGGAATCGTCAGGATTGTAGAGCTTCTGCTAGTGACTTGGCATGATTGGGAGCTTCCGCAGCCGGCATTTTTCGTAGCCATCTGTAATGGCCAATTCTATAGGTCAATTGTGTGTACTCTCATTCTCATAGACACCTAACACATAAGTTTCTCTAAGATGGTGATCCTTACCAGGTTCATGTGTGACTGAGCTCTTGACAGACCGTATCAGTAAAATCTTCGTTGATATTGCCATCTCTTTCGACTTTGTAGTGCGTACCTTGGTAGACTGCCTTTTGGTGGGTTTCAACTTGTCTATAGGACTTGATTGTATAGACATGGTTATCTTCCCTGTCTTGAAAACTTGTTCCTCTGTCAACAGCTTCATCATATCGATTGCCCATTGGCATGGTGTGTTGGGAGTCAGATGAACTTCGCTGCACCTTTTCTGATCCCCTTCAGTAAGTGTTTTTATTAACTGATGTATCTTACAGCAGCCTTCCTCTCTGCACTTTGGAGGTCTTTGACTTCCCTGGTCATTTGGCTGGTCTTGGTCGACTTGCTTTGTGTTATTTTTCCACTTGCTTTGTGTTATTTTTTGCTCTTGCTCTCATCTCATTTTCCCACTGACTTTGGCCTTTCTTATTGACTCGCATTGTCCGATGACCTGCTTGGTGTTTTGACTTGCCTGGTGTTTCTGCGAGCTAAGTGTTTTGAGTAACTTGGTGTTTTGACTAGGTTGGTGTTTCCATTTGCTTCATCATAGACCCTTTAATGTCTCTTCACTTTGTTGACTTCACATTATCTGTTCTCATTGTCTGACTTTGGGCTGTGGCTGTGAGATGACTGACATGTTTTTGGGTAAGGTGATCATGTAGACCTCGATGATGGGTGCTCAATGTAGCTGTCGGTATCCCAACTTTTCTCATTCCACATTAGCAATTGTGCTCTCAAAGTTTGGTGCAATTTGGAGTTGTTTGTGGCAAATCTATATGCAATGAGTATAACTTGGGTGAAACTCATAATCCCATGAGCGAAACCTATCTGGTCTCTTAAAGACTGGAAATAGTGAATGACACATATACCTGAGCCTCTCCATGTTTGAGAATAGATAGTATACATTTGCAAACATGGAGTCAAGTGATCTTTTAGGTAAGTTGAATAGTGAGGTTTTTGGTACAGATTTAAGTGCCATAGCGGCGACCTATATACACTGGCGCTTACACGGCCTCAGCTTACATGTCACCATTACAGGATTGCTGCACTTTGTGTTTTGCAATAATGATACTGTTGCGGATGAGAAATCGAGATGGGGGATGCCCATGGGAACGAGACGAAGGATACGAGCAGATATGAGCAATCTCAGGTATAACTTACATGAGGAAGTGTAAAAGACCTCGTATCGATGTTATTAGCCTCCAGATTGGGCCAGGTACATGCCATACCGGGGATGGCAAAATTGACCCACACACAAAGTTCTCTCACATCCCAACTGCTCATGATTAGTTCCCCCATCTCCTCTTATATCGCTCTCTCTCATCCTCAACTCTACCATCTCACAGGAACACCATGTTAAGTCATCCCTCTCGATCTCAACATGCCATGATTATTTGTCAACACCAAGTACAGCATTTACTGAGTATAGCATACAGCGAGTACTGCATAACCCAAGTACTCCATTATTCGAACATCAACTGTCTCCCTCTCCCAGCCAGTGACTCATCTTTTGGCGGACCTTGTTGATCCCAACTCTGTAGATACCCACAATTACCAGTTAACCAACGACCTAGTAGTGCTCAACTCTCTACATACCCACAATTATGAGTTGACCAATGAGCTTGTTGTTCCCAATTCTCTACATACCCACAATTACCAGTTAACCAATGACTAGAGTCTCAGGTCCCGTTGCGGCTCCCTCTCAATCTAGCACCTCCAGATTGACTCCCTCCATGTACAACGCCAATCTCGCTTCATCATGGCCTCCAAATACTTCTCCAAACTCAATTAATCATGGCCTCAGAGTTTATCTCCAACCTCGCGTGGTCATGGGCTGGAAGTGAATCTCGGAGTTAACTTGATCATGTCCTCCAATTGCATCTTCAAGCTTTCTCGATCATGGCCTCCACGTACATTTCTACGTTCACACGATCACTGTGTGTTTCAAAGGTCGAACTTCATGAATATGTGTCCATCATCAACACTCTGCCCCACCGCTGATGACATCTGAAGAGAATTCCTGTGAAAGAGCAGTTCTGACTCAAGGAGTGTAGGAACAGGGTTTGAGGATATGAATGGGTACCCAGTCATGATCAACCACACAAATTGCATGGATCGTTGAATGCACGCAAGAGTGCATGAGCAACAATACAAATTCTGAAGAATTCTGAATGCTCGCAAGAGTACGTGAGGAACCATACACATTGCATGGACTTATAAAAGTTCTGCAAGAATGTGTAAGACCATGTGCTGGGAATGATAGAGTGTCTCTTACTTATGATGAAATGATGTCTATCTACCCAGGTGTCTCCCGAATATTGACTGTCCATCGCTAAGTCCATCTCCATTTTTCCTGCGTCATCATAAACCCACCCTACTTCTCGATCATTCCTGAATCTCAGCACACCCCTGCCGTCTTCCTCCAGGCAAACTGAATTGCGGTGGTGGTGAGATGTGAATTATTCCAATGCTATGGCCTCTAAGTGCATTACTAAGTTCCCACAATGAAAGTCTCCAGGTGCTCCTCCGATTGCGCTCGGGTACCATATATTATGCCTATACAGATATAGGGTGTCTTCACATGCAGTCACCATGAAAAATTATGATTGGTGAAACTTTCTTCCGCTGTGGCTAATCTTGCGATGTGGTGGGAAAATCTGTTGCTCACCTCCACTGCCACTCATTATGGCAGAGGGAAGCTGGTAGTAGATAGACATCATCTGATCTTCAATGAAATACACACTGTATCATTCCCAACTGTCCATCGCACTCGCTGTTGCCGTGATTTCGTAGATCCACACAGTTGCATGGTTCCTTACGGCTGTGTACCCTATCATATCTTCTCACACACTGCGTAGCTTCCTCCTTTGAGAATTGCTCTTCCTTACGAATTCCCTTTCCATCCCACGAGTGGTTAAGCAGAGTGTTCGTGATTGGCTCTCTGCCTTCTGACACAATCATTTCAGCACAGCGTGTTAATCCAGGAATGCTTGCCACAACAATTTTTGTTATATAAATCAGTGCAGTGTTGCAACTCTAGAATGTCGATCACCCAGAGCCGCAACTCCATCTGCAGTACCTGATCCTATCTCAAGCCTGTCAACACAGTAGCTTTGCATTCTGTTTACTTTTTCGCCTTCTGCTTGCTTCACATTGCACATATCCAGCTGTGTAAATATTTCTGGAAACTGTTTCCATTACATTTCAACATACATAAAATACATTATCTTAGACCAATAACAATATTTCAATCTTGAATTTTGGCGCTCTATCTTGCATTAACATAGTCCGTTTCCTCATCTTTATCAGCATGTTGCCCGGTCTTGCATTTACGCAAGAACTTTGTTCATATCTGTACAGTCCCATAACTCCATTATTGCACTCTGGTGCTGTGATATACATTCGCACTACCACAACTATGCTAGGCTTAATTGCTTTCTGCATCACTAAATCTGCTTACTGGGATCCAACTACTCTGTTCTTATGATTCTCGAACTGGAACTCTACAGCGATTCACTGATGTTGGTATGTCTATTGATGAAGCCCACGATCATCCAGATCTGCAACTCCCTTACTGCACACCAATGCTGTTACATGTATTGGATATACCCACTATTGCAACTATTCTAGGCGTTGTTGCATTCTGCTTCAGCAAATCAGCTTACAGTTAGAGGACCACTCCATTGTTATCATTCCCGAACTGCAACTCTACTGCTATTCACAGATGTTATATACATTGATAAAACCCATGATTGCGAGATTTCTAGGCCTCACTATTTTCTCCTTCAACCAATGAGCTCATCGTTTGTGGGTTCAAAGCTTGCAACTGCTCAATCTGTAGAATTCTCACAGTTATCCGACATAGTTTTATATCCCCAAGTCCACTTTGTTACTCCATTCGACCAGTTCAACTAGTTCTCTCTATGCCTGCTTCATTCCCACACTAATGCTTCCCATCCTAATGCTTCCCTTTCACCTCTATGCAGTATAAAGCAACCTATTCTACTCCGCGTCTTCCTCCATCAAAACAGCAGACTATTTGCATTTTTTATGATCAAGATAAAATTCCTCAAGAATCACTTTATCTATGAAATTTGCTTCTGCTTTTGTTTACAGCTTCATTGCTCTTGAATCTGATATAAGCCAACTAGGGGTTCAACCGCAATCCAAATGTTTCATTTCCACTGTGCCGATTCCTAATTTAGAATTTGTGCCTGGTTCTTTTGAATACACATTATTGTCTTCTTTAAATTCTAATGACAATTTGGACACTTCAGTCTCTATTTTCTTTCCAACTGGTATGAAAGATTACTCTCCTGGTGATATCATTAATACTTGCGTGAAATTTGTTGCTCTGCCCAACAAAAGATGTATTTGGATACCACTATCCATCAAATGTTAGTTATCTGTCTGTCTTTCCTATACCCTGTCATTTATGGACTCTACTTTTAGAATGAATGTGGATACCAGTAACGCTCCTGACATGATGCCATACCCTATAAACATTTACTGATGAGTTGAAGCTGCACACCAAGAGATACCAGATTTGGGACCTCACCATCGCTTTAACACGAAGACAGCTTGCTAGGTTAAAGAAAATGGTCAGACCATTGCCTTCTCCATCCACGTTATCATTCCAACAAGCAAGCGGTTCGAAAAGAGCCCACTTCCTCAACTCATTTCATTAATCAACATTCATGGCAATTGATTTGGTCGGGATAAGGCAGCCATTATAATCATCATTCTCATAAAGAAATATTCGTTCTTACCTAGGTCTTCGTCTACTACTTCTAATCCTGATACCATTGCAACCCAACCTGGAACTTCAACAGACACTCCTCGCAGAAAGGAATGGAATCGTGTACCTACTACTCATACATCTTCATCTGTTGTTAATAGCCTTCCTGGTAATACTCAGCACAAAAGACTGTCTTCTCCTCCCACAACCTCCCGGCTCAGAAGTCCTGGAGATATATTAGTTGTGGATAATCATCTTGCCGAAGCTTCATGCAGTAAACCTCACATTGTTGGATCATTATCAAGCTGACTCTTCTGCCATCACCCTTAACATTGTCTGATAGCAGTCTTACCGATATTGACATTCTGTCTGTACCACTTCAGCATCATAAAGAGATGGATGAGATTACTCTGCATACTCTAGAAGATACACCTATAAAAAAGAGAGTCAAGAAATCATTGCATTCCAAGCAACGTTGATTACAAGTCGTCTGTTCTCTTTTTGTCCGCTTTGTACGTATATTTGGAACTCTTCGCAAGCGTTGTCCTGTGTTACATCGTTAATGAATCTTTTATTGCTTTAATTTCGTTTCTAGTTAAAAGGTGATGTTCTTCGTCATTGATCGTGCTACAGTTTTCATATCAACCATGCCTGAATGGCCATTACCCCTCCAACAGCATCTTGAATAGAACCATCTCATTCTTCACCATGATCATTAATTACTTCATCCCGCTGACTCCATGCCTTGTGACCATCCAATTACTGTTCAGCAATGCCATGACTGTAAATGAACTGCCCAACAAGTTAGACATCAAACAATATGTTACCGTCCCCTGAGAAATGTTTCTAACTGGTGGAACTGTCTTGCTTTTTTGAATCTGATTTCTCCTTTTCTACATTGGCATTCTGATAAACATCGCCGTAACCGTGCAATCAGATTACTTTCTACCCAATCAAATGACTCCAAGTGGTGTTGTTTTGATGGTCGATTCCCTTTGCTCAAATATCCTCCATATCCTGCCACTGTGTATGATGTATTGCCTGGTGGTTATGCCCCCAGTATCTTGAGCACTCTGAACAATCGATTCTGTTTCTCCGCTATAGGTTCCCACTGCAACTTTCCACTCTTACCTACTCTGTCAAACATTGTTCTTTGTGGCAGTACCTATCACCACATGTTAGATATCACCTGCAGTCAGAACACTTCATGCTGGTTACTATCAGCTCCAGCTGACGGAGATCGTGCTGCAACTACTCCCAGGATCGACAGTTTCATTGTTCCACCAATTGAATCATAGTTGCAACTCTCTAATCCTTATGTCGAGATGTAGCAGTATCTGAGAAATCAACCTCCTGGCATTCCTTTTCCATTACAACTCAAAAGTCAACCCATCGCTTCCAACAAGTTCGCTGCTATCGTACATACAAATACTATCACCAACTATTCTCTACGGAGCATATAGATTTGGCGCAACAGTCCAGATTCTAATGAAGGTGAATTCATCGATATACTCTCTAGCCACTAGGAATCTCTTCTGTATCCACTTCTTTTCTTTCAGGTTACACCTGGATGGAGACACGATATGCACCCTAAACTAACTAAGATGAAGTACTAATGGTTACTTTTACTCCAAAATGCTGTAAGTATCTATTCGTTGCGGAGCATTGCCAACGACAATATGGTGGAGATAGTTTCCGATAGGGATGACCAGCAATGGGATTACAGACCTCATTGGTTGATCAACAGAGCAGAAGGAGAAACTGACATTGATTACCAATTAGGCTCAAGCTAGATTGGTTCCAGATTATGGGCTTCAGAACAAGTTTCAGATGCATTAGTCTTAGATAAGGAATTTGGGAGACTGTCACTTTTCATCACCATCACCACAAATTCTAATTGGCCTGAAATCAACGAACGCCTATATCCTGTTCAAAATGCTTCTGACCAACCAACAGTTGTCGCTTGTGCTTGCATATCGCACCATGCTTCGATGATGAAAACCATCTTGTGAGCTACTTTCTCCACACCGGTATGTAGCTTTTGGCATCACAAACCTTGTTTGTATCTCTGATTGTGGTCATATAGTTTATCATGTAAATGATATCGAATTCCAGATGAGTGGTTTGCCTCAAGAACTAATCATCATAAATGTGCCACCCAAGATTCGACTCATTGTACCTTCAGTTTAGAACTTCGTCTTGACGGTCTTTTCTTCCTAATCGTCAGTCCAAGATACAGCCTGAACTACTTCTGCAAATAATTAACACGATCGTAAATGCTGTACCTTCCACCTCCGAAGAAAACCCTTCCCTCCGAGACACAACCTTGAAATAAATTATCCAGCAGGAGGATCTATTTTCCTGTCCCAATAACTATTGCTACAGGATTGGAAAATGTCAATACGGTTATCCGAAACCTTTGCAGCAAACAACAGCAGTAGACTAATCTGGCAGAGTAATTAATAGCAGTCGTAAAGATGAAGACACAATGGTCATTTCATATATGCCTTGCCTAACTGAATGTATGGATTGTCATGTTAATGTAGACATCACCTTAACTGTTAGCATCTTTATATATCTGTATAAATGTCTCTACAAAGGACCAGACCACACTCAATACATGATTGTTGACCCCAGTAAGGACCATATCAATGAAATCAAAAATGTCATCAACGCACGTTATGATCTCGCTTCTACAGCTGCCTGGAAAATATTTGTCTTTGGAATTACTACATAGTGTCCCACCATTAGCAGACATCCTGCACACTTGTCAGGCAAAAATTTTCACCAAATGCCTCGACAAAACGGATCCGCATCCAATACATCTAAATTTTTGGCATATTTCACATATAGGAAAATTCCTCTCTTTTCCGCCCCAAAATTCACCGACTTCTATGCCAAATACTTACATAAACCATTCATGTGAAATGGAATATTTCCTGGTGATCTGTTGTTAGAAAGTCATTCACGTGATATTAATGTTCCTCAACTCAATTCAGCTCGCATTGGGGAGGATATGGTTGGCAGATTGGTTTTCTTTGCTCCTTGGAAAGGTGAACCTTTCGATTTACGAACTCTACTTTTACACAGACCAGCATTCACTTACAAAGAACTTTGAATGGTAAATGGCATCACTTATAACCGCTTTTAGGAGGCCCATACAAGAATGGGCTAATTTCCGGACATGATTGAAGCCGAACTTTGTTTACAAGAAGATATATCCCTGTACTATGCTCTTTCCCATTTGCGTTTTCTCTATGCTCAACTTATAGTCGACATTCCCACTCCTATCCTTGGTCAATGGAACAAATTCAAAGATGAGCTTTTCGCTGACTACATCCAAACTTTTGCGGACATCCATCATGCATACCTATAATCTTTATATCATATTCAAAAGTTTCTTGCAACACATGGTACCAGTCTAGCGAACTTCTGTGTTCCAGACCCCAGCAAATGAATTGACGAAGTTGAAATTAAACATGAAACCATTAGGCTATCATCCGCCAAATTAGCACTCACAGCAACCAACATGTTCACCTGAATGAATGCTCTGCAAACTGTTGAGTTTCATACAATATACACCTCGATTACTGATCCTCAGCATCAAAACACGGTTTTCTACCTACATGGGGACACTGGTTGTGGCAAATCTTTCATTGCTTTGACTCTATGTACAAAGCTTCCATCCAAACATCATATACTCGATACTGCTTGTACTACTGCTTTCAGTGAAACAATGCCGGGGAGGGGATGGCTGCTCATTCAGTTGTTGGGATGCGAGTAATTCAAGTCTGTCTCTCCGCCCTTCTTCCTTCTCTTGGGTAACTACTTTACCAGAATAACTCAGGAAATTATTCAAATTTTAAACCCGACTCTCAGGGCACCCTCCATCTTGCCGTTGCTGATCACGTCATTTCGAAAGAAATTCTCATGGCTCACATATCTGCTTTAGAGTGTGTCGACGAATTATGAAAAGGAATTATGGGAACAATTCCCCATTTGGTGGTAAAATTTTCTTATGAATTGGCGACTTTTGCGAAGTAGCTCCAGTGGTCTGTGCTGGGGAGAAAACCGAAACCATCAACATGTCCATCATTTCGTATCCTCTGTGGCTTCAATGTTGTTAGGGGTTGTCCCTAGCAGCGATACTGATACATGATTTTGAATACCAGATGGATACATATCTATGATATGCATAATACCTATGCATGTATTATTCAGGTGGTCAGTAATATGCTATATAGTGGGAGTTCATATAAGTCACGTGAAGAATATGAACAAAGACCATGCTGGAATCATTGTTTGATTAGCAGCATTGGTACTTCCGACTTCTTTCACGCCTGAATTCTTTGCAGGTCATGCATAGTTGACATGCATGGCAGTTGATAGTCAATATGCAATTATGAGAACTCTTCACCCCTGCCTGTGATGGGCTGGGATACGGTGAAGCACTTTCCAGTTAAGAGAATAGTCTCGACCTTAGCATGACGTAACTGAGGGAACAATGAAGTAGGCACTGGCCTAGAGCGAGCACTACTCATTGGTTTGAGATAGTCTGGATTCCAATGTAGACTCATATCGGATACATGTTTACGCATCAATATTCTACGTTGCCATAGTATTGGTTGGTCGCCGATTAAGTCTATGGTGCAATTAAATAACTCATCTGCATGAGGGATTTAAAAGGCGATAAGCATTATGAACTTGGTTGGTAGATGTTCCAACTACCGACTCATAAAGGTTGTGAGATGTTATACTTTAAGTCTGTCTGGTGCGTGGCAAGTTATCACCGAGCGCTATGTGAGCGGGATCGCGATAACGCCATTTGAAAGCGCTGCCATAATAGCATTCAGGTCTGGGGACGCAAGTCTGGGATGTTGCTATAAAGAGACATCAGTGCCGCGGAAGAGATCAAACGGCAAAAGATCCACAGTCAACACCGAAGCACCAAAGACGATCTTAAAATATTATTATGAACTCTATCTCTACAGACTTTACAATTACTCCTCTAATACACCTTCGAGACTGGGCAATTTATGCCTGGACAGTATCTGACACAATCCGAGTATGTACTCCAATGGACTGTCAAGAGTTGCAGCAATCTCCTCTTGCAGTTGGAAGAGCTCAATTTAACCCGCACCTACAAAGTGGTTTTTCGTATCTGCGAACTCGAGAATATCGGGTACCTGGTGCTGAGATATCTCAACAGCGGCGCATTACGATTCGAGGAGTTTTCCAAGGAGTGGTTGTTCAACTGGGTGGTTTAGTTTATGTCTACATCGGAGACGGTCATTGGAGGAGGTTTGACACGGTCGCTCTTCAAACAAGGTCAAGAGGTTGAGTCCTAGGACAAGACAAGGAAAGAAAGAGTTTCTTAGATAGGCGGCTGTACTTAGTTCAATATACATTGTATTGATTATTGGGACTAAGAATCCTCGTAACAAATGTGCACTTCTCCATTTATATGAACTCTGTCCTACTGCCCTCTATGCTGAATATGCCCAATGGGTTGACAAAATCGGCCAAGGTACTGTTGGAATTGATGAAGCTGATATATCACTCAATATGATTGCTGATGTTGATACTATCAACGCGGCCATCGTTTTCCAATATCGTCCTGAAACATTGTCATATCCTGAATGATGTGTACTCAATTCTTTTCTAAGTACTCTGAACATGTATGTTGATATATTCAATGAATCTATGCTCAATTGTCTACCAAACGAACATGGTCTTCCACACCTCCACTCATCTCTATTGACTCTGCTAACTACTTTCAGTTATATATTACAGTTTCGAGTTGATCAAACAGGAAGAAAGAAATCGGCCAATAGACAATCCTGCAGCTGCCATGGACTATCTAGCTCTTCAAAGAGAAAACAGAGTCCCTGCCCACGAACCCAAGTGAAAACAAGGTTGTATATGTTCCATTATGAGGAATAGTGAGATTAACTAGGCTCTGGTCAAAAATTGACAAGTATTGGTTGAACATTTATACGAAGATTCAATTTGTATTCAGTTTATTGACTGTTCTCCACAACTTCTTTCATTATGTATACATCGCATAAGTTTTCAGTCCCAGTCTATTCACTGCCCTTGGACTATCCAACGTTATCAATTTCCTCTAGAGTTGGTTTATGCTACTACATTCATTAGTTGTCAAGGTCTAACACTGGATAAAGTTGTCTTGGTCCTCTGTTCAAATGTGTTCTCACATAGCCTACTCTACTTCAACCTATCTGACATGAGACACAGAGATGCATGTCAGCAGCATATGAGTAAAGACAATGACAGAAGGGAGACTAGAAATGTTGTATATCAAGAACTTTTGTTCGATGGTTAAGTACTTATAAAATTGTGAATAAAGGTGTTTTTTAACAAAAACTCTGATATGTGTTGATTATGCCAAATTACTACTGTTCGTCACCCGCCATAATGGTCTAGTGGTATAACACTGTGATTAGTACAGATACTACCTCTGAGTCCACTTTTACAAGATTCTACACTCTTTCAGCCTTACCTGAGGACATCAAATATCATATAAGTGTATATGATCACCTCATTGTCCAAGCTTTTTTGTCGTCACGTTCCCTGCTCTCTTGGTTGCATTTAGCTACCGCAGTCAACTATCTTACAACATTACCAACTAGGGTTTGAACACTACCAACAGTGGCGGAGCCATCTCCTGTGCTAGTATATATGTAGAGAGACCTAATTAATACATGCTATATTATGATATGAGAAATCTTGTAACTGTAACAAAGACAAATATGATAGACGAAATGCCTTGTGGTTATGAACTCAAAGATTCAGTGTTGTGAAAATAAGTCACCAAGTCTTCCACAGAGCTGCTCAGAGGACTCAGCTCCTCTCAAAGTCTCCCACTGACCTGTGCAGAGGTCTCAGCTGATCCAAAATTAGACTATCCTATAAGTCAAATTTCATAACATCCTGAATGCACCTCCATGTGGTCAGGTGCTTTCAGAAGCACCTGGAAATGATCTAGCATAGTCTGAGAGCATTGTGTTTAGCTCCAGGAGGGCCTCAAAGCATCCGGAAGTAATTGGACTCACTAGTAAGGTCAACCTGACTATCTGGATGGTTTACCTGTAGCTTCTGGACTGATTTACATTTTGCTGATTGGTGAACCCTGTGAAACCACAGCCAGGCAATGAGTCAGAAAAGCACACCTCCAAATGACACCAGTGAGTCCCGCGAGAGCAAAGACAGGTAAATAGCAATCATTGCACCATGAGAAGGCACAAACCGGTAAGCTCTGTGAAACCCCATCAGGGCAAATAGTAATGATAGTACCCTATGAATTACAGCCTGGTGAGCTCCACAAATGTTCAGACTGGCAAAATATTACAATAGCACTTGGCACAACCACAAACAGATAATGATAATCAACAAGTGCACCACCAACTGGAGAACATTCACAATGGACAAGGTTAGTCATGATATGGGCTTGGCATTACGATGTTGAGTAGTCATCATAACAAGTAAGATTGGAGATATTTTGGATTCACTATTTGGTATCAGACGATAGAATATAGCAGTCAGTCATCATATAGCACAAGTTACTGTCTGAAACAAAGGGAAAGGGAATTCCTCCTTTAGTTAAGCACTACTATCACCGAAAGTCCTCAGAATCAAAATGTGGTAGAAGGAGCTTGCGACGATATACAGAACGAAGGAAACCTCTCATCCAGTGTGATATTCCTGTCACCAGCAGTTCGCGGAATACAATGGTGTTGTGGGAATCTTGTGACAACACAGAATCCGAAGGCCACAATGGGTTAGTGTTGTGCATAGCGAACTGATTGTGTAAGAACAAATTTTTCAGAGTGTAGATCAATATAGAATTGCAACTACCAGGCATATAACCTTTTAAAATATGTAAGTGGAGAATCGTATAAAGAGACATAAGATACAAAGACTGGAGAACTGGAAACAAACTCGAGATTTATACAAGGTTGTTGGGTGCCTTCAGCTGTGCTGGCTGTGTGATCTATTATCAGCTCAGATGAAACTCAGCTCGATCAGATTCCTGCAAAAACGCAAAGTGCATATGTGATGAGCAGCAACAGATAACTGAAATACAGTGACCCGAACCAGTTCACAGACAGTTCCAATATGTGCCCGAGGATAATATACAATCTATCTACATATAGTCAAACCACTCTATGCCAAAAGGCATCAATTTTGACAAAGATTTTGGAGACTTATGGAGGTGGGCAGGTAAGTGGGCAGGTAGAAAAGCAGGACTACCTACCCCATGTAATTTCTCCATCAATACTGGTTGGATTTCTGTGCCCTTGCTGTCAGTGTCTCTTATGCATAGCAGATAACTATTCAGGGTCAGGTTCGCAATTCCTGACTGGGGTAAACTATCAATCGAGTGGAAATTCCCGGAGTTATACTGCTGTAGAGTACCTCCCAGTATTGTAACTTCAAAAATGTAAATATTACAACAACCACTGTTCCAATTATGCCAAAACCAGTACCAATTAACAACCAGCAAGCCATACAAGCTCTAATATAATCACTAGCAAACTTTATTTACAATTGGTAATAAAACAGGGGAGTCAAAAGAAAATCAAAAAATCGGCCAGGTGCATAGACTCTCACTCACATTTTCAACTTGCTCAAAATTGGTCCTGTTGACTTGATTTTTCGATGCGAATGTAGGCTTTGCGGTTACCTTTCATACTGAGGTCTCGGATCTTCTCTCCAGTGTATTGTTGTTGGGTTCCATGCAATTTTGAAAAAATAATACGATTTCTTAGTGCAGTGCAAGGAGCTACAAGCACAGCTGGTTAGATAAGAGTATTAGGCATGCCAACACACCTACAAAGACCCTTCGGCTGTTTGAATGGGGTGAGAAAGCCAATGATAGGGTCAACAGCAATGAACATCTTCCTGTCAGTAACAGTCTTGCCCACCATCCTGTTCAACGTTAATTGCGATGACCGAGCCAATGATGTGATACCTCTAATACATTTTCAGATTCTGCGATAAACTGGTTCCAAAAATTGATGATATTGACTGTTCTGGGGAGATGTTGGAAGCACTCAAGGACCAACATGACCATCACTTAACAAATCACAGTTGCATTTATTTCCTTTGGATGTTCACCACCTTATCACTATCGCAAGATGATATGGTCACCAAGTACTCTACTAATCTGCTTACCCTGTGCAAGATGCTGTTCAGCACCTGTTAGGGGTTGCCCTTAACAGCGATAATGACACTTGATTACGATACAAGATGCATACTTATCTACGATATGCATAACACCTATGCATGTATTCACTAAGTGGTCAGTAACATGCTCCTTAGCGGGAGTTCATGTTAGTCGCACGAACCAGAGGTACTTCGTTCCCACCTAGATACTTTGCGGGACATGCATGGTACTCATGCACGGCAGTTGATAGTCAAACACAATGAAGAGAACTCTTTCCCCCAACCTGAACCCGGCTAGGATTTAGGGAAGGCACTTTCGCGTCTGGAGAATAGTCTCAACCTTAGCATGACGTGACTGGGGGATTAATGATGTAGGCCAAGGGACTAGAGCAAACACTACTCGTTAGCGCAAGCAAGTCTGGATTGCAATCTAACCTCGTATCGGATACAAACTTACGCGTCAATAATCTATATTGGCATAGTATCGGTTGGTCGCCGATTGAATCTATGATGTGATTAAATAACTCACTTGCCTGACGGATTTAAGAGGCGATAAGCATTATCAACTTGGTTGGGAGATGTTCCAACTACCGACTCATACGATTGCAAAGATATCTAAGTTAAAAGTTATGGTCCGATTTGATCTGCCAACGTGATATCATGAGATGAATGGCCTGATTCTTATCAGGAGCGTAACGTTTCCAAACCACATTGCATAAACACGATGCCCAAGCGTGGCCGCTTCTACCATGTGCATTCTTTGAATGTAAGGCGCACAGATATGTGGCTATCATTGAGTGATTTAAATCATAGTCTGAAACGGGTTTTGGAGTCACTATAAAGAGACAACATTGTTCCGGCAATGAAAGAGACATCTGCGAAGCAACCAAATGATCAAGACCTACCAGTGTATTGCATGATAGGTCTCTGCCATCTTATGGCCGGAGATGAGTCTCGTATGTCCGGAGATTGCTGTCGGCCTGAAGGGTCTATACATAGATGCGTACGCACGCATTCACACTTGTACTCGTATATATATGGCCTTGTGGCACTCTTAGATAATATACAATCAAGCTTCTCTATGATCACTATTTCAACAGGTTATGAGCCCGGCGCCCGCTACAATCTTTACTATGAATGCTCTATTTATATCTCAGGATCAAGAGCCTCAAAAACCCTAAACCACCCACGACCATCCCTGTTTGTTACTGTAGCAACAGCCGCACATAAACACTAAAACTCAACACCATCATCACCGTCACCACCTCCTTCACACAGCTACCACGTCCACATTCATGATGCTTACTGAGACCTTTAAGAACGATTACCGAGTCATCGCAAAACCTACCTCATTTTCGTCCATACCATTCCCAGCGATGAGCATCTACCAGTCAGATACCACCTCACCATCGCAGACAGCATACATGAGTCAATACCGCACACATCAACGCATTCATCAGCAAGTGCACTCACCATTACACCAAAATGTGCCATCATCATGGTATTCACAGCGATGACTACAAATGCACCTACCAAGATTCCTTCACCTACAATTACCACGTTCCCTTCGAACAGGAGATAGAGAGAAAGCATACGAAACCCCACTTATCACACACTGACAACTACACTCACTACCGTACCAAAGCACGCTTCCAAGTACACTGTCATGTACACTGACGGCTACATCCTCACCTACAATCACCAAATACACCTATGATTATGAAACTTCGTCAGCCAATAAGTCATTGAGCTTGGAGATGACAACAAAGTTACAGTAAGCCACCATGGACTCGTTAACGTTTCACAGGAGTACGACGTCAATACTCTTTACACCCCTACGTTCCGGCTCTCCCTTCTCTCCATCAATCAATTTGACACAGCCGGATACACATCTACATTTGGACGTATCCACTTCAAGAAGGAGCACGAGGAAGAGAGAAAGAGCATCATCGAGCACACATCACCATACCATCAATCGCGCACTCCACTGAGCCTACTACAAGCCCACTCCACACTGCCGCTCCAAGTGCAGCCGGCACCATGCCTCAAAGTCCACCTGCCACCAAATTTCCAAAGCCCACCCGGAATCCAGACACTATTCCTGAGTTAAGATTATGGCACCAGCACCTACACATATGCATCCTACCGACATATGGCCCCTGATCACCATATACAAGCACCATGGCAGTCAAGCGGACTACGGAGCCCCATTTGAACTTGTACACTCGGATGTGTGTGGACCATTCTCCACGCCTACCTCCGCCGGCCATTGCTACTATATCATATGCATCGATGATTACACATGCTACACCATTGTTTGGGTCCTCCCAGATAAGAAGTCGAAGACATCCACCTCAGCGTACCACACAGATATAAGAGAGAAGGAGAAAGACTCGAGATATATACTAGCACAATCACCATCGCACTCTCACCACCATACCTTCAAGCATATTTATTACCATGCTCCACTTCGAAACACACTCACCTCCGAACCTATACACATACACTTCCAAACCTACCAATTGGAACCTACAAATACACTCACCCCCAAAGCCTCCATAATGCACTCACCACCACATGCAAAAGTGCACATTCCATGGCACCAAGCCTACGATGCACCAAGCCTACGAGGCACTAAGCCTACGAGGCCCACTCCAACGGGACATTTATCACTGCCAAGTGTACCTGAGACTTTTACATTCTTCATTTTCCATACGCCCTTACCTCCGAATCCAGCGGAAGCCACTCAAAGAACGCCACCAATAAGATCAACGAATCTACCGCATGATGCATCTCGTCGAACATGCAGCCGCTGTCACCGCAGCCACCACGATAACCTTCAACACCTTCATTGCACACCGATCATGAGACTGTCACAACCTACATCACACAGGACTACCAATTAGATGTTCTCAGGCATATACATCAACATTTCGACAATCATTCCTCTCCATCAATTAACTGGATAGGGCCCGGTATATGGCTATATTTGGGAGAGGTATGGTGAAACGACGGAGCTAGAAGGCAGAGAGCCCATCATCAACACTCTGCCACACCTCTCGCTGCATCCAAAGGGAATTCGTGATACAGAGCAGTTCTGCCTCGAGGAGCGTAGGAAGAGGGAAAGAGGATGTGTTAGGCCACCTGGCCGTGAGGAACCACACAAATTGCGTGGATCTATGAAGACTCAGCAAAAGTACGCAAAGCCACCAAGTACAGTTATCTCGGCTATGTCAAAAGTCCACTTATATCAACCACCGCACCGGCATTTACTGTTTCGCTCAAACTCACAATGTCCACCTACGGCAACTACTTCTCCCAGAGATCTCTTCCAATCTCCGAAACGAAGATCAAGGCACCGACGCCTGGCACACATGCACCCAACGGCCATACGATCACTGATTCACCAAATGAATGATACGGACAAAGACTGTGCAAAGATGACACATTCATAAACACCCAACGAGTTCGGGGAAGAAGCAGTCAAACACTACAAAGAATGCAATAGCTACCAAGCACCGATCACCAGACTTCTGTTTACCACCTACAGCGATTCAGACAAAGCCAGTTATCAAAGATAAGGATCAACAGACAAGAGAATGGGTAGAGATGGATTTCTCAATAACCGCACAGATACCGGAGATGGACTTCTCCTAGTACAAGATAAAGAAACAGGTGGAGATGGACTTCTCCAAGTACAAGACAAAGAAACGGGTGGAGATGGACTTCTTCATGACCACGCAGGAACCAGTCGAACGGGTGTAGGCTACGGACGTAGTACTCATGGCCGTACTGATGATGATGTTACAGATGGCCACAATCC
>Ga0307514_10000760_pt1 | contig 53750 bp, 69 predicted proteins | sample 16_EM_MG_FD_203088 | JGI IMG/M metagenome (GOLD analysis project Ga0307514, IMG submission 203088) | Populus trichocarpa ectomycorrhiza microbial communities from riparian zone in the Pacific Northwest, United States - 16_EM | ecosystem: Host-associated > Plants > Roots > Unclassified | place... | reverse complement strand
TGTTCAACAGGAGGTCTTTCGTCGCGCATCAAGAACCAGAGATCACAAAGGACTAGGATCGAGCGGATATTGTCCTTCCATTCATGATAGTTGGAACCGTTTAACTTAGGAACCTTGAGGATGGAGTCGTTTGAATGGTCTGCCATTTTGCACAAAATTTGTGTGTAGAGCTCGTAGAAGTTTGCAAAAAGGCTACCGGGCTCAATCTAGAACGACTAGGTGACATGATGGTAGAGTCCAAATGATATTCCTATTATTCCTCTTATCTTTGTCGTGACGAACAGTATGAACCCCCGTCTCCCACCCAAGGTTTTATCCTTACATAACCATGCTAGCAGCGTTAGCCTATTACCCTATATGGTCCCCAACAGTTGACTCAGAAGCTTTAACGTGGGCTGAACGTGGTACCTGGCACTACACCCGATCTGGTCGATATATTGACACATCTTGGCAACGCCCCTAGCAGCCCTATCATTCACTTGCAATATATAAAAATACTTTGTTTTTGTTTGGGGCGGTAGTTCCGTTTGACATCGCATGAGATTGATACGGAGAGTGGCAAAGTTAAGCTTCCCGCACTGGGTGCTCAAAGGCATCAAATGGCTGATCCAACACGACGACAAACCCAACGAGGGTAGTCTGGTGGGCAGCGGGGGCAACCTGCAGGAGCAGGAGGAGCAGGAACAGGAACAGGAGCTGGGGCAACGGCTTCCTGTTACGCCGCACTCAGGCTCTCCATATACTACTGCATCAGCTCCTGCTGTTCCTGTTTCGGTACTGCCACCGCCAGCTATGTTTGATCCACTCCTCCGCTCCCAGTTGCCCCCTTCTCCTGCTCAACTGTCTCTCGTGACACTACCGCTGGGCCCCCAGGACGTAACTATGGAGGGCAATGTCTCCAATCCCGTCCCGGTTTTGACGAAGCATCATGAGTTTATGCGGCATGCTTTAGAGATGGTGGGTATCCTAGCCTAATTTGATACCTAGTGGTACTAGGTTTCCTGAAGTGTTTATCACTTACGACAGGTTTCTGACGGCTTTATATAGGCAGAGATTGCTCTCAAAACAGATGAGGTCCCAGTTGGATGTGTGTTTGTCCACAAGGGCGAGATCATCGGCAAGGGCATGAACGATACCAACAGGTCTCTTTGTGTGAGTACTCAGTTTCCTCGCTTGGTATCTACGGCCTGTGCCCAATGAATGCCCATTACACTAACACAACTCCTGTCGCAGGGCACCCGCCATGCAGAGTTTGTAGCTTTGGAGCACATCCTTAAGACCAACCCACCAGAAATATTTCAGGAAACGGATCTTTATGTCACCGTCGAGCCATGTATCATGTGTGCATCGGCCTTGAGGCAACTCAGGATCAGAGCTGTTTATTTTGGTTGTTTAAATGATAGGTTTGGAGGGTGTGGTGGAGTATTCCATATCGATCAAGAGTGTGTCATAGACCAAATGCAATGCTAGTTCTGATACTGACATGTAGATGGCTTATAGTCCTAGTATTGACCCACCATATCCTTGCTTTGGCGGTATATACCGAGAGGAAGCTATTATGCTACTTCGAAGGTTTTACATCCAGGAGAATGAACGAGGTATATTCTCAATATAATATATACACCAGAGTCAATACTTGCTAACAATATGTAACAGCCCCTGCACCCATCGCAAAGAAGAACCGAGAACTCAAAACCGAAATTGCTTCCATCGAGGTCATGAAAGGCAGAGCAGTCATTCTCAAACCAGAAACTGCCTCTCTTGAACCTATGGCAGCCCTTCCAAACCTAATCACGCCATGGGTCAGCCCGCTGGGCATCATCGCCGCTTGATACCACTAGAAAAATACCTGGGAGTAATCTGGATGCAATGCTATTGGTCTTAGGAGGCATAGTTCGTTTATGTTTTTCATGTGGCAGTGCGGCCTCACTTAAATAAAGCGGGTCACTGTTACTAACGCCGTCTCATAAAACTTTGGGTTTGCAGTTTGCATTTGTGTGCATTGCGTTGATAAGAATAAATGGATCACTGGCAATATTTCTGCAAAAAAGGGCGTAGTGAGTGTAGCATAACAAACAGGGAGTGATCGAATGTTTTTACGGTAGACAGTGTCAGCTGAAATGAACTCCAATAAAACCCCGAACCCATGTCAATAAGAAGGGAAAAGACCATTTTAGAATCCAGTGCGGCCATCCCTTTATAACCTGATAAGAAATATGAAGTACTTTAACCAATAATGCAGAACTTAAGCAAAAAAAAACGACCACAATCACACTCTATAAACCACAGAGGACAACCAACACAGGACAACCATTAAATAGACGGCCATTCACCACCAACATTCAATATACAACCAGCATACATATTCCCCATCAATCTCTCCACCCCACCCCTCCCTCCCCTCTCTTCCCTCCACCCTCTTCCCATCCTCATATTATCTACTCATATGCCAACAAATCCAACGGCACACTACTCCCCCTTCCACTCCGGTATACTTTCCTCAACCCTTTGAACTCTTGTGGCTTCGGTAAATCGCTTTCCGGCTTCCATTTCCACTTCTTATCATCTATAACAATCCTCTCCCCCTTCGCCGCTGCGTTACTGATTAATGTATACGAGTTCGGATTTGGACTTCGAAGGCCTGGGGGCGCTGGAGGCGGAGGAGGTGGTGGGGCAGAAATTGGGGGTGGAATTGAGGGTGGTGTAGGCGCTGATAACAGATTGGCTGCGACAAAGACTTTGTGGGCGCCGGCGCCGGCGGTGGAGTTTGCTTTTCCGGGACCATTGAGGCCGTGGGCATGCTGTGGCGGAGGCGCAAGCTGTGGGGGAGGCGGGGGCGGCGGTGTATCTCGTGATGGTGGAGGTATTGGTGGTGCACGGCTTGTGACCGGTGGTGGTGGTGGTGGTGGCGGTCGGCCTCCCGGTGGTGGTGGTGGGGGAGGCGGTGCGCTGCGGGGAGCTGGAGGGCCTGCTGTAGGCGATTGTCTGTTAGTATCCCATAGTCCATGGAGAGATAAGCGACGGCGTGGGGGGGGTATGGTAGTGGTAGCAGATGATGGGCGTTTGTGAGTGTGGGGGGTGGTTTTCCGACCTGTAGAGAGGGTGGAGGGAGCAGAATGGGTGGGGGTGCCGGATGGACTCGGGCGGCTGGGGATTTGTGGAGGCCTACCAGGTGGTAGGGCTGGGGCGCTGGAGTTTGCCATGTAGGATGAATCCCGGTTCGCTAGTTGGGGGGGGTAGATAAGAAGTCAGCACGGCACACCTGTTATGGGGGTAAGGGGATTATACCTCCGGTCTCAACAGCTCCTCTGGCTTTTCGTAATTTAGGCATGCCTCCCGCAAATAACCCTCCTAACTGAGGAGCCGTGGCCATGACCGACCCTGTTGATGCATCTACCGTACTTGCACTATTGCTCCTTAACCTGTTTGCAGTTGCGGAAGCTGCAGGCCCGGGGATTGGGGGGGCAGCAAGTGTAGGAGGTCTGGCGAGGCCTGATGATGTGGGACCTGAGGCCTTTTTTTCCACGATGGGGGCGCTTCGGTCATTTGTTATGGCCTTCTTGAGCTTGAACCCACCTGAGGCTATGTCACTAAAAACAGCGCTCTTGTACGTAGGCTATTAGTACTATATCTATAGATCAAGCGACTTCGGAATGGAAAGTAAGTGGCACAAACTCGATTGGGCGTTGCAGCAGGCTTTGGCATCGGGGCACCACTGAAGCCGAAGCCTGGCATAGGAGGTGGGGGAGGCGGCGGGGGAGGCGGCGGTGGAGGAATGGGCATTTCGTATTTCTATATTATAAGCAGTGAATTCAAAGACAGCAGGTGTATGAGGAGGGTGATTGGAAGGTTGCATGTCAAGCAGTTGCTTGCTTTATGTACTGCCACTGTGGCTCAATATGACGCCAAGCTTCTATACCCTAAGTGTTGGAATGCGCTATATCAACTCCAACATGTGAGTGATGATACCTGAGTGACGTAACATAGCACTCAATCATGTATATAGATAGGTGATGAAGCTCTTCCGACGGAAATGTTCCCACATATCTGTACTGCTGCCACTCTGGTATAACCATATATTTCAATACCAAGTACTGTTGTTGGCATGTAAGTAGGTGACATGCAAAGCACATACTAGGGGTGGTCAATAACCTCAGAACGTACTTTCTGTATATATATGTAGGTACATTTCTGAGTACCTTGTAGAATACTTGGCTTTGTTCCGCTCTCATTGCTGAGGAATTAATATTTTGGATGCTTATTTTTGGTATTTTTCACACCTTTCTCGCATTACCCTCTTTTCTCCCATCTCAGATATTATGAGACTACACAGATATCTCGGCCTGTATGTGCCAGACCAGTCCCGACGGACTCTTCTCATATCGGCAAGGTACGGAGTATGTGATCATGAGTTGTTTAAAGGCACCTCTCCGAGGGTGTTGTGCCAACCAGACTAGTTTAAAGGTAGCTGTGAGTGGTAACAACACCCACCTTGATACGTATGTACTCTACATAAGGTGCAGTTGTCTATGTAACAGTGTGGATGCGATACATGTGCCATAAGCAAGCTCTCTACCTATACCCCACCTATACCCCACCTATACCCCACCTATACCCCACTCCCCCGTATATTCTGTAATCCTGGGGGCTACTCCTAATTCGTGTGCAGATACCAACCCCCATCTAGCAGGCCAGGAATACCATGACACAGAAGAGTGTAGACTTCTCCCTTTGCGAGTAGCATCTCTGCAGCCCAGAAGAGCGACTCGCAGTGTAGGAGCGCTGTACAGAGTAGAGCATAGGTAGACCAAACAATGTGAATCTAAAATCTAGGGAATCTGGCAAGCTGTTACTTATAGCTGTTTACCGTACCCTGTTTTACGGTAGACTTTCTAGCTGGTGAAATTATATATATACTCGTACTTCCAAACAATAACATCGCAATCCCAAACGCTTTGTTGTTTCCAAGCAGCTCCCGTCTCCCCATCACCAACTTCTGTTACAATCGGCGGCCACCATAAGAAAGTGTATATGTCGCCGTCAAACTCCCATTTCACCGATCTCAATCTCCTTGGTGCCGATTCTTGCATCACACACAAGGTCTACCTCGCATATGACTATGCGGACAAGAGGGTGAAATTGTTTTTCGGTGGAGGGTGGAATACTGTGAGAAAGTGTTTTCTATCGAAAAATAAATCGGTCTGGGCACGAGAACAGTGAGAAAGTAGGATTGCGGGTGCATTGATGTGGGATGTTTAATTTATTAGCTACGATACCTGGTCAATGCAGCCATGTACCAGCATATGTCCGCAGCCCTACGGAGTACAGTCGGGTCAATAAATTTTTTAAATTAGCAACAGGTATGAAATTAGTCGCAATTTTTTTTGAGGGGCCTATGCTTCCATTCCTTCTTATAAAATAAAAAAGAGAATGCCTTCCCTGTACAAAGTGACCTACCAGTTTAGATTTAATAGAGAGCACTTTGAAGTCGGGATGCCCCTAGCCACTATATATAAAATACGTTGCATTTAGCTTAGAGCTAAAGTAACGTAGCCTTGAAAGTACCCGCTACCACTCCATTATCAATATTTCCCTTCCTAATTTGAAATGCTTCACTTCACTTGTAACCACCATATACAGTACCATTTACCTTATAAAATAAACCTCTTACCTTGCTCCGTATATATGTATGTGAGAATGCAAGACATCAACACCGCACCAAGAACGCAAGACACTGGTAAGAAATCGCGAGAGCTTGGCACAAACTTGTATACAAAACTACCATCACCAGATCCCTCCACTTTATATAGTACTCTACTATCGTACAGCACTCTATCGTACAGCACCTGCATACCTGGGTGTACTCTACTCGAGTACTATACCATGAAGTACCACACGCTGCATGCATGCTGCACACCAGGGTCTTCATGACAGTTCATGATAAAATTGGCTACCCGCAATAATAGTGTGGTAGTTCATGGGACACCCTAGTCTGGTTACGCGGGGGCACCCGAGTACCCCCAAGTACCTAGGTGCTATGCAAGTATGTAGCTAGGCTTAAAGAGACAGATATCAACACCTCACACTCCCCGATACGCCTACAGACAGCTCCCCACCCACTGCCTCCAATGTGCACAATCCCCCTTATCAACACTCCCTCCCTTGATGGCCACATCAACACCAACTTCTTCCATCATTTCCATCTTGAACTCCCCCTCCCCACCCTCCCCAAGCCACTCATCCTCCTCATCCGCATCAACGGCATCCACCCCAGATACCCCCGAATCCCTCAACCCCCTCGCCCTAGATTCCCGTATCCCTGTTATCTCCTTCTCCAACATTGTCTTGATCCTTGTCGCCGGTAAAGCTGTGAACAAGTCATTCTTATTGCAGGCAATCAAAAGCCTAATCCTCTCTTTCCCTGCCCTCTTTTGCAGCGCCAACAGTACATCATGTAGGTACTCTGCCGCCTTGCCCATCCTATCCGTACTATCCACAACAAAGATCAAACCTTTGATCTTGCTCGTGGTGGGCTTGTTAAGTTCTCCCATCGCAATATGTCGGAGTTTTGCGTGGCCGGGTGTGTCAACCATGAAGAACCTCTTGACTTCCTTTTGAAGAGAGGGATCATTTTCGGAGCGGTACTGTGAGGAGGCGCAAATGGAGGCTGGGATATCGCATTCTAAGGACAGCGTGGTTTGTGAAGTTTGTGTAGGAATAGCTCCTTCGGGGCCTTTCTCAAACTGGGTAACATGCGAGGTCAGTTTTGTTTCTGCTTCCAAACCAGAATAGTAGTTGACATACCCAGAGGCAAAGACTAGTCTTTCCGGACCCTGAAGGCCCAAGAAGTAAGAACTTGGGAAAACTTGCGGCGGTACTGGATTTGAATATGACAAGGTGGAGAATTATGGGTACAAGAGCAATAAGAAGTGTCACTACAATAAGGACTGGAGTCGATGGTGAGAAGATCGAATTCATGGTGATCGGGGGGCTACGTTGCCGCCGTCCGCCAGACCTGCCGTAGGTTTATCCTACCAGACCAGAATATAGAAATCTGTCTTTGGGGATAATACACTAAACCAGATGAAGTCCCCTAGAATTTTCCGTGCCGAGGCTGCGTGCCACGAGACAGCGTGCCGCGAGACTGCAGAGGCAATACCCTTACTACCAGGTCTTGGTGAAAATTGGCCGTCGTAGGTGCCTGCATAATAATTGCTCTTATCCTCCAAATTTCAAGAGGGGTTTTGGTATCGAGCTTAGCCTTGATATAGAGTCTGAATTTATCACCATAATAGTTGCCAAGATGTACGGTCAATTTCCAGCAGGGATTGCAACAAAAACTGGTTTACGCATAGCCTAAGTACGCCCTCGCTTGAAGTACAAAGGTAATATACGGAATGGAACATACGACCAAGGAAGACGAAGGTATCTAGCAGGTATATCCTAGGTACCCCGCAGCAGGTGTCATAAAATTGACCCAAAATCTTACTCCCTCAACCCCGACCTCTCTGCACAGCCATCCCTTCTCTTCCGCCATCTCAAGCTCTTCACTCGCAACACCAACACTCCATCGAAACTTCTCCGCCGCTTCCAGGGCAGTGACCGCCCTTCCCCAATCACCAGTCTTTGCCGCCTCCGTAGCATCCCTAATTTTCGGTGCCCCCATCCAAGACATTATCTTCTTCACAGTAGCTTCGTCAGTGTGTCCAGCCTCTTGCACAACCAGTAGCCCACTTTTAAATCTCCGAAGCCTGACGGGTAGCTTTAGCTTCTCAAATAGTCCTGCTGCCCTCTCCATATCTGTTGGAGATATCAAATCAATCCCCCGGGCGCGGTTATACATTGCCCAAAGATCGACTAAAGTAATAACACCCCCTTCCCGCGTCAGAATAGCCCTCCTGTCATCAGATATGAACTCGGCGATTTGCCGGGCTAGGTCAGCGAGGTAGAGGTCAGCAGAGACTTGGTCTTTACTGATAGTGGAGAGGCCTAGTGCCATTGTCGAGGACTGTAGGGCCCTAGAAGCCTCTGAGGATGATGGGGATTGTTGTGATGCAAGCCGAGTAGCAAAGGATTCCGCCAAAGCAACCTATGGGGTTCTTATTAGTAGGGTCAACGAGTGCCATCAGGGAGATGTAGTATTTACCATCTCCTTAGCTCTACTCATTAGTGACTTCAGGTCATCCAGGGCTCCTCTCATAACAATATCATTATTCTTCCTAACCGAGTCTCCCTGCCACTCCAAAGCACCAATTCCGAGGAGCTTCGCTCTCCCATCCATTCTCGTAGCTCCTTGAGTATCTGAAGGTGTACTGTCTTCCCCGCTACGCCTTGGTTTCGGTACAGGGGGTGCGTTTTGAAGAAGCCATTTTCGTTGTATCATTGCATTCTTGAGCTTATCATAAAATGTCGGAGCACCGCCAGCTCTGAAAGAAAACTTGACAGAGTCAATTGGGCCGCTCTCCCCTAGCCTAAGACTTTCCATCATTAAAGGCCCTGGGGAATCCACCCGCCCTATATCATCCACAAGTGCTCCGTCCGGAATGTCTGCTGATACTAGCCGCTCTCCGCACATCTCACAAGAGGTAAGGGATGGATGATTCTCAAACGTGCATCGTGGACAAGCAAAACCCGAGCCGCTTCGCTTCGGAGGGACATATGTCTCGTGCTGAATCGGAGAAGGAGCCTTGGGACTATTGCTTAATGACGGAAACTGTGGGGTTGATGGAGAGAGGCTCTGAGTTACAAGAGCTTTGTCAACAACAGAGGGCTGCGGCCGAATCCCGCATGCCAGACAAGGGGGTATAGAACTAGCAAGTATCACTTGTGGTGAATGATTTGAAGGTACTGGATTCGAGAAGGAACAAATAGGGCATATCCAGGTACTCCCTTGCGGCCGTATAGCTGGGGGAGCAGCCACAGGAGTCAAGCTTTGCGGCGATGCACTGCTGGGGGAACGCCCCGGAACCGATGCTGGAGCTCCAGCGGTGGAAGTGGTCGCGGATTGATAAAGATAGAATGTGATTTTCGGCGATGATCTAAGGAAACCAGCCTAATACCCACATCTTCTTCTATCAGAATTTTTTCAGCAGACATATTGACAGCCTACATTATGCAGCTTTACCCAATGGCTCCAGGGAACTAACGTAGTAGTCGTAGCGGTCCACATCACTCAAGTCCACAGCTACGGAGTATTTCCTTGGTTCGGCATTATCGACATAGCAAACTCGGTGGGTGGTGAGATATGCGCGTCCGTTTTGATAATTAGGTATCTTGAACTTCCTACAAAGTATTAGTACATGTGGTGGATCACAGAACATGGCAGGAGACGAAAATACCCGCTATACAGCCCAACGGCATCTTGAATGAATACAAAAGTCTGGATATAGGAGATGGTATGTATCAGTCTGAGAAAGTGGCAAAATCAACTATGTCGGAGTATTGATTTACCTCGTCGGGGAGTAGTTGAGGTCGGGCAGCCAGTGTCAGTTCAAGTCTCTTGAGCATCTCTCTGATTAGGCATCCATAAGGGCTTGATGTTCGTATGCGGGGCACAGGTGCAGCATAAACTGGTAGTTAGGGTCTGTAGTTAATATGTTGCATGTATTTGTACAGTAGGTACCGGTATGTAGAGTACAACTCATTAACAACGCCACACAACCATTAGGCTCCACAAACTCCAATGGCCTCAACTAACACAGCATTCTGCCACTATTGACTCAATCATATGCAAAATTGCTGACTTGTACCTCAGTTGCGTCTATATATGGAGCACATGATCTCGTATCCAGACTCTCGCTCGTGACTCTTGGCACGCGTCCACTCCAGAATATGCTAAGAGACGGCTGCTCAGCACCCACGGAAAAGAAAAACAACCTGTAAGTAGATTCTCAACCGCCGCATGCTGCATCACCAAGGTCAACTCTTACTAGCTCCCCTTTTTCCCTTCCAAAGTCGAAATCCTTGCAAATTTGAACCTTCTTGACGGTCAGCTTGCTTCTGAATGTCCACAACCACTCCTTCCCTTTCTCAAATCTTGTGGTAGGCCATCACGACCTGATAGCTTCCCTAATAATTCCGAAACGTACCAACAAGATGGCGAAGCCTCGGAGGAATATAAAGTTCCTGCATCGGAACCAAGTTGGTTCGGCGGATGGTGTTTACAGCGATACAAATTCAACACCTGCCAGTCCAGTAAAGTCGGCAACAATCCCCGATGATGATGACGACAAATCTCTTATAAAGGTCTGTACTTTCCACCCGCACGGTCCCCAACTCCAATGCCCATCCATGCATGCCATAGTCGCCTCTGTCAAGCTCATAGCTAATGTATGAAACTGTAGGACATTCCCCAGGAGTCAGATTATGAGAAGAAAAAACAGACCTTCATAACAAGAACAATATGGACACTGGTAATGATCGGAATTTTCTTCGGTGCCATGGCGGCCGGGCATCTATACATTTTGGCAATTGTGACGGCGGTGCAAGTCATAACATTCAAAGAAGTCATTGCCATAGCGAACGTGCCGTCAAGGGAGAAGAAACTGCAATTCACAAAAGGCCTTAACTGGTACTTTTTGGCTACAACAATGTTCTATCTGTATGGAGAGAGCGTAATATATTATTTCAAACATATTGTGGTGGTGGACGCTTTCCTGGGCCCATTAGCGACCCACCATCGATTTCTCAGCTTCATGCTCTATGTTTTCGGTAACATACATTCCTCCTTGGTGTAGGCACGCAATGGCAGCTGATGGTTTTGTGTGCGAAGGCTTCGTCTTTTTTGTGGCTACCCTCAAGAAAGGGCATTATAAATTCCAATTCACGCAGTTTGCTTGGACACATATGGCACTTTACCTGTTGGTTATACAGGCACACTTCATCATCAACAATATCTTCGAGGGCATGATCTGGTTCTTCCTACCTGTTTCCCTTGTGATTACCAACGACATCTTCGCCTACATCTGTGGTATTACCTTCGGGCGAACCCAATTAATCAAGATATCGCCAAAAAAGACTGTGGAGGGTTTCGTTGGGGCTTGGATCTGGACCATCATTTTCGGATTGGGCATGACCAATCTGCTCATGCGCTACAAATACTTCATATGCCCAGTTAGGGACTTGGGTGCGAACGCTTTCACAGGGTTGGAGTGTTCTCCAAATCCCGTCTTCCTTCCGCATGAGTATCTCATCCCAGTGTGGCTACGGCCTATGGTCTTGGGACATCAGACGATAGTCGTAGCTCCAATGCAATTTCATATCCTGGCAATGGCAACTTTTGCCAGTCTCATTGCCCCATTCGGTGGTTTCTTCGCGAGTGGCCTGAAGCGAACTTTCAAGCTCAAAGACTTTGGGGAGACTATTCCTGGTCATGGTGGAATCACAGGTAAGTTCGTTAAATAACAAGGGTGGCTGTTATGAAAGCAATGGAATAATGTTGACAATGCTTCTAGACAGGATGGACTGCCAGTTTATTATGGGGTTCTTCTCGTACATGTATTATCAGTCTTTCATTGCCACATACGCGCCAGTCACTGTTGGCGATGTTTTAGAGACGGTTATCACTAGCTTGTCTCAAGAGCAACAGCTAGAAGTAGTACATGGTCTCCAGAAATATCTTGTTGGTCAGGGTATTGTAAACGAGAAGGTGAGTCCTACTCATTATATTGAAAATTCCTGAAGTGAAGCTAATGTGGCATTGAAATTAGATTCTAGAATGTTGGAATGGTTTGCTTCAGAATGGAAACTAAACCAATGTCTTAACCATGCCATTGTTTATCAGGTACACCGAGCAAGCGTGTGCATATCTTGCATAATATATTTGGCTCTCGGCTTTCTTGGGAGGTGCTGGTAGTCAAGAGTGTTTGGGACGGCATAAGACATTTTTCCAGCAGCGTGCAGAATTGGGGTCTCATCACCGACTGGGAAGCATCCATTTGGAGTAAGGGTTTGGGTTCATATTTTACGTTCTGTTGATGTTATTAACGATTCCCGGCCAAGGGGCCACTTGTGTGTAACGTTTGTTCTGTTCAACCAGACGATTTGTCATATGGCGGTGACGATACAATCCTTGTGTGATTTAGTCATCATTAATATTCCCATTGGGCTAGGTATTTACTGACGGAACACCTGGGTGGGATATAAGGTGAATAATAGTTCTCGTCCTCAGTATATCCTGCCATAGCCCTGGAGATGCTTTGCTGAAACAGACCTCCAGTGGGCTCCATTTACTTGCAGAATCACATTGCCAAGTGAGGTTTTTAGAGCCATTAGCAATGCATCAAGACTGGCAGTGCATTTTTGTTTAGCTTCACAGTGCCTGTGCTCGAGTCGTAATAGCGGGACCCTGACTGGCCAGCGCCTTCAGCCTCCCCCCATCGACTCTCATTGTCTGCCATTCAGACATACACTTTGCTCCAATGCTCTCACCCTCACTAATACCAATGGTCAGCTTGCATTATTACAAGCTGGCTACCTGCCGAGACTTACTAGAACTTAATACTTGGGGTATTCCACTTCAACACACTCCATTCTAGTCTTCCTCCGTTTATCTTCTCGACCTCGCTGGCAAGAGCAGTAATCAATGCTGTACCATATCCCCTTCCACGGTATTTTTCCCGGACATAGAGATCTTCAAGCCATATACCAGGAGCAGCACGCCATGTAGAATAGCTATAAAAGTAGAGAGCCATACCAACAGGGGAGACTAGCATGTGAAAGAATGATATAAGCTTGGCCAAAGGCACAATAATAAGAGAAGGAACCGTACCACCACCATCGCTGGAGAAAAGCAGAAGAGTCTTTGCATAAGCCGGACCAGGCTGCTGGGGGTTGAATCCTAGGGTCGTCAGGAGCTTCTCTTCCGTTGCCTCAACAGATGCAAGCTCGTTCTCATATATAGCGAGCTCTTCAATGAGGTCGAGTATGTGGCGCATATCTGGTCATAATTGAGCAAGTCAGTGGGTCCACATAACCTACATTCCTGTAATTATACAGTACATACCATCTTTGGTCGCATATCGAATGTAGAAGTCTGTTGGTGGAGAAGCCATTGCAAGAGGTTGGTCTGTTGGTCTCAATAGTGATCTTTGCTGGCGATATATATTCCCATAAATACTTAACAGGTTCCATGGTGGGGTATCCTTGTCAGCAAATAAGCGGAGAGGTTCTGTGGCGCAGCAAATGATGGGGTTGAGGCTAGCTAGTCTAGGCCTATCTGGTGAGATTTTTCCGATCCCCTACCATATACGGAAATCAAACTATAATCAATACGCCACAAAGCGTCATTGTCTTTTGAAGTCAAATATTCTGGATGGCCCTGCAACAACACCCAGGGGGTGGTACACAGCACCCACGTTGTGTACAGAGCCACTGACAAAGAGGACATGGCCTGCGGAAAATGTTTTGGGTGTATCATCAAGCGTGACGACAAAGACAATATCGATATTGATGCTGCTGAGAGATGTGCGCAAAAAGAGCAGCTTGCAGTTGAGAGAAGTGCTAGGGAAGAATGGCGTGCTTTAGAGAAGAGTGTCAAGAAGGAACAGCTCTTAGCTGAGAAAGACATGGCGGATATTGGTGGAAAGCCCACCTGTGGGAATTACCCTCGCCCCCGCATCCACGTGAGGATAAGAGCCTCCACGTGGCGTCTAGGTCGGTATCCAAATGGGGCCAAATAACGAAATGACAGGGTATATATCCAAATAGACAAAACAGACGAAGGATATAAGCATAGGTTTTCGCATGCATTTCAAGTTCTATTCTTTAGAGAATTCCTAAGAGTTCGAAGAGCACAATACTTTAGCTGTCAAACTAGCAAGCTCAAATATATCTTTATTCCACTCTCGTAGATGAGCGACAACTCCTCCGTTCATAACCTCGTAATCTTACACCACCTGCAAGCGCGAGTAAAAGCAGCAGTGGAGGAGAAAAGGAAGGAGATGAAGGGTCGGAACATGATCTGTACAGTCCTGAGAGTGAAGTGAAGGCTATAAAACCCCACCACCACCTACGCGGGCTAAGTCAAGAAGGGAGTCATGTACTACTCTGCCAGACTGGAAGTCTGATCCACGGGTATCCTACCTTGGGGCTCCTGTTTGACTGATCCTTCTGTGCGTTCGTTTATGGAGGATATTCAATATTATTCTTGTACCTAGTCTGGCTGAGTATCTCCCATCTGCTTTCCTCGCTATTGCAAACTACTGGTAGGCTGGTACCCAATGCCCAGCGGCATTAAATTTGATACCTGCATCACCCAAAGCGAGCCAGTCTTCCACGAGGTGCCTCCCAAATATCTCACAAGCCGTGTAATTCATAGACATAAATGGCTTAATCAGGCCAACTCAGAAGTCTGAGAGTATCGTGTGTAATACAAATTTTAGAGTCCTATTGGGGCCTCACCTTTTAGACAGGGTTTACTTTAATGGAGATCGGGAGCTTCCTGCTTCCATGTTTGGGGACGGAAAACGCTCACCATTGTCTCTCCTCCATTTATTATCAACCGAAAGTTGCTTTCTTGAAAGATGTTTCCTCCACAAGAGCAATATCTCATACGGTTTTCCCATCACACTACCCAGGCTGAATATTGGTTCCCTTGACTTTGTAGCCTTTAACCAAATCCACTTTCAACGCCCCACTTTGGAAATAGTCTTTGAAAAACAAACTCTCTCTGCTTTCTGATCTCGTACTCTTGGCACGCGTTGCCACTCCTTATCTGCCACCCATACCCCATCGACCCCATTTTCACACAGGGAAGATTCTAGCGGAAGGAGTAGTAGGTCATTATGGTCTGGAAGGGTATCATATGCAGACTTGCAGCATTCAGCAGAGCGGTCTGGCCAAGGGGGGCCCAAAAGAATAAAATTGGACAGGCCTACGCTAGTGGTATACTTGGACCAGATAGTGCCAGTAGAAAGCACGAACGATAAAAGTGTGGGTACCGACACCAGTAATAGTTGTAGTCAGGCTGTGATAATGGTGTGAAGGATTTCGGATAATTGACTGCATCAGGAAAAAACTATAATTTGTCTCCTGGGCCTGGGACGCCAGAGAGACTGCCGCCGAACCAGCAACATCTGGAGACACCATAGTGGCGTCTGGACGCCTGATAATTCTTGCTGATATGCGTAACCAACCAAAAGTCAAGAGGCCTCTCCAGTAGCAGTACCATAATTGAGATACTGAATGTCTCCTATTACACGAGAACAGGCCTGTCTGGAAATTCACACTTTCCAAACCGTCAATTCAAGAAGACCCTCGATATGGTTGTGCAATGAAGGAAACACAAGTCCCTATAATAGTCAACGAGACTATCAAGATAGTCTATCGCCGTTATATAAGTACACATCTGTTGCCTTATGGATGCATGAATACGCTTGGAACTTACTATCTGCGTCTTGCATCCACTCTGCACTAACGCCTGTTTCACCCTATATCTTTCGACAGTCTTGAGGTAATTCCCCAATCCTGTAAACAGGCTCAAGACTGCCATAACCCAGAATATAAATCCTAGAGGCAATGCCATTCGCCGCTCTATAGCGCTGGTGGGCATGCGCAGGTGAAAGGAGAGAACTATAGTCATAGCGATGACGGCTAAGTAGATCGAGAGACGGAGCCATGATAAAAAATCTGAAACCCCAGTCAGAATCATTACCTTTTCCAGTTGGGGCTGTGTGACGTACTTCGCTCATTGGCACAATGATCTCGAGCATCTGACGCAGTATTCTCAAAGACGAGAGGCGAGATGAACGGCTGGGTGAATATGGGACAGTGCTGGTCGAATCTAGCCATGATAATGATAAATATAATCACACCAGTACGACCCGAGGGTAACTTACTCAGCGACCAACACCGGCTTAGGTCCAAATGTCCCATAGTCACTGTAGCTGTAGCTACAATATTCGGGATCATTTCTGTAGTTTGTGTATACAATTGTTGTCGTTCGACTTGCACTTATTGTCTGCGCATTTGACATGATGTTCAAGTAAAGACTGTAAGGCAAAACTCGACTCTGTCATGAAAAAGATGGACTCGTGAAGGACTTTCGTGGTGATTTAATGTTTAATTTAGGACGAAGGTTTTCAATGCCACGGCGACAGGGTTTACAATGCCGCATTCAATTAACAGGGGTTCGATACCTAGTCTGGTTAGCACACGCCACTCGTAGTTCGATACCCCTGCACATTACTTCCAATTTAGGAGTAGTTCATATGCAATGATTATGCACTATCTACAACCCGGCATTTTTCGTTAAGGTGGTGAATCATAGAAGTAATGCTCCTACTCCGTATCACGATACGTGATACCTTTATTCTTCATAGGCGGTTCTGAGTAGGTTGTTTGGGCTCCAACGTTGTTTATCATGTCTGACCAAGGCTATGGATTCGTCAAATAGCCTTGGCATGCCTCGCAAGGCACAATATCAGAGGAGCAAAGGGGGAGGTATTATCTATCACTGGCGTATGGGAATAAACTGCCATTATCTACGACCTGAACAGAAGTACAAATAGGGGTAGCGGTACAAATAAAGATTGTGGTACAGATAGAGGTAGTGGTACAAATGAAGCCCAGTCAGAGATTGCGTGAGTTATGGCCAGGCTGACCCCATGTAGACACAAAGGTGTTCTTGCGCATCTGGTGCATGCCGGCGGGCCTCACCACGGCGATACCGTTCCTTTTTAAGCCTTCCTCGAGGTATACGAGTGCGAGGGGCATGACATGGGAGTTCTTAGGAAGCAGTATATCAGGACCAAATACAACAGAGAATCGATAGTTAAGACGTAATATGAGAACAAAGGCATGTGCATGTAAGAATTACGAGGTTATGAGTGAAGTAATTGTGGAAGAGTATTGGGAGTATTGGTGTGATAGAATAGTCTATTTCAAGCTTTCTTAGTTATGTGGACAAACCTTTGGTGTAAATCCAGTCGCTTATATATATGCTACCTACTCTCAAAACCTGGTTTTGACCCTTTCAGGAGTTAGTCTCCTTGGCTGTCCTTCTTCAGTGCATATGGTATATCATTTCGTTGGTATCCATAACAGGTACATGACTTTGTCTGGAGGTGAACATGATGGTAATGAGTACCATAGGGGCTATTTTCTACCTGAACCGAGCTTCTATTTGGTGTGTATTAAACTCAGTTAAGCAGTTGGTGTATATTGCTCAAGTAGGTATTTGATTGCTGTTGTCATGATATTGGAGATGCCAAAGGGCTTGTCCACAATTAGAACAAATTCATGCCCTCAACAGTTAACTAATCCAATGTATATACTCCGTAAGCTCCCAATTTCAGATATGCCTTTATTTGATATTTACTACGTGTGGTATGGTAGCTTCGTCCTTTAATTTAATTTAATTTAATATATTGGGGCATATGAGTCCAAGGCCATTTCTCGATCGGCTTTCTATCCACTTTAGGCGTAGCCTGGACACTAGCGGCATAGGATTTTTACTCACTTCACACCCCAGGCCTCAGGTCTTCGCTACCGAAATAACCCTGCGAGCTCTTCGCCTTCCGTAGGAACCTCCTTCTGTGTTATTGTTGCCGCTCTCTAGACAATGTCTGACTACGGTGGAGACGATGGTGGTGACGAGTAAGTCTCTCATTCTCGGCATCGCGCTGTGTCTGCCATCATCTGGACTATGTTCCGAGTGCCACTCGAGCTGACCGGCACTCCCCACAGCTACCATGACACTTATGAACCCGAGTACGATGACCAAGAGATACTAGAAGAGCCCAATGAAGAGTTCGATGCCGGAGGTTATGGTGAAGGCGGCGAAGGTCTACAAAATGGGACGAACGGCCAACAAGACTTCATCGCCGCTGGAGATCCAGCGGCCGCTGCAGCAGCATCAGGCAAGTTTAAAGATGGAAAGGACTTTGACAAATTGGCCGTGCCGAAGGACAAGAGGACTACTACACCCTACATGACAAAGTACGAGAAGGCGAGGTTATTGGGTACCAGGGCTTTGCAAATTAGGTGTGGAAGAGTGTGTGTAAGGAATGAGAGCTGGGCTGACAGGCGTCTTGCATAGCATGAATGCACCAGTGCTCGTAGATTTGGAAGGAGAGACCGATCCATTGCAGATTGCTTTGAAGGAGTTGAGTCAGAAGAAAATCCCACTTGTGGTGAGGAGGTTTTTGCCAGATGGGCAGTGCGTGTTCTTATAACCATTCGAATCTGATAGCCGTGGTTACTGACGAGCAGTTACAGCTACGAGGATTGGACCTGTGACGAATTGATATAGAGCGTCTAGCGTCATAGATCTCCTCATGTGATTCCTTCCAGTTATGACGCTCTAACTGGCGCGCGATTAGGTTCATTATCTACTGGAGATGTGGTGGTGGTGGTGGTGAAATAATATGGCTTCCTTGGAGTTTTGTCTACTATCATTGGGCTTACATTCGGTTTGTTTGTTTGCTTATGATCAACTGGAGACCTGATATAGTTTCCAGAGCTCCCTGTACTTCCAATATATCACGTAACGAGAGGTAGCATTATGGTGCCTGGTTCTAATCATGGTTTCTTACATAAACATTTGCTTTGTCCTCATTGCTTAATGAAACAGTCCAATAGGTTTTCTTATAGATCAGCAACCCAGCATACTGGAGGAATTGTATCATAGTATGTATCTTCCACCAACAGTGCCCAGTATCACTCTCCTCTCCATCCAGAGTCAAGGATACCTTTTTCGACACCATGTTGTGCCATTGCTATCGGGCTCTCATTATCCGTGCCAGATTTCATGCAAGTACTCGAATCATTCTGACACTTTTGGGATCTGTTCTGATTGATCACTGGGAGGCGTCCTTGTACATTTATCTAGTCTGATTGGCGCAGCTGGGGCATAGTGAAGAAAGCCAGAAACCGTGAGGCGAAGAATTTGTATCACTTTTAGAAAGATGTAGAGCCTCTCTGACACTGTTCCAAGCGATGGTAACACTCAGTCAGCTCTTATGAGGCACGGATTTTCCTTCTTAGCACCAGCAAATCGCAATAACCTAGCAATGTTACTCTGAAGTCTATGAGAATCATAGAGGGCTGAGGCATAGGTTGCACTGTCTAAAAGGTGCCGTGAGTTTAAAGTCAAGGAGGAAAATTTCTCAATATATAGCACCCTGACTAAGCGATCTTAATGCCAAGCCCGAAAATACCACATATTGCCAAGGCGGATTGGTGTGATAACAAAAGTTTTGAGTCCACTAAACCAGTTGTTGTCTCGCTACTGGTGCTTTGCATCGAGTCCCTCCTTCAATTCTGCTGCGTAAGCTGCACTTCTATCTATGTCAAGCGCTTGTGAACTTTCCATAATCTGACTGTTGAGGTCGGCCTTGATGTTTGCTAACATCAGTCTTTGTACCTTCGGCTCATATTTCTTCCATGTGCGCGATAGACGAATGAAGGTTGCTCCATTTTGTTACTTATTTCTAGCGACGAGGACGAAACCCTCAAACCGAAAGAAGACCTCCCTCACCTCCACCTGCTCCCGAAATCCCCCAAGCAACAATAGACGCAGTTCTGAATGCCGTAATCGAACAAGGCCGAGCTAAAGAACTGGAACGAGCTCAATGAAATAGCCGCCGCAATCCTGTCTCAAGCAACCGAGCTTAAGAAACAACAGGATGCCCAAAATGTCATCTACAAGGCTACTAGAGTTACTTACATACCAAACCTCAATGAGTTGAGGCAGCAGGTGAAGGCGGAACTGGAAGTGCTACAAGCAACTGCTATATCTTAATCCGATCGGGTCCAAACACTTACCGAAGGGATAGCCGATAGCAATGGAAGGGACTTACCAAACGTATTAAGACTGAAACTAACACGGTTATTGACGAAGCTAGGAAAGAATTCCGGGAAGTCAATAACCAGTTGGTACAGCTACACGAGTGAACCAAGAAGAAGATCGAACAGGAAACCCAGGACCAAATTAATATTGACACCACTATTAAGGACTCAGGCAAAGCCGCACTTAATACTATCGCATCTTTGAAGAGGAAGCTGAGGGATCAAGAAGATCCTTTGAGGACCGCCTCTACAAAGAGACACAAACATCCCCAGATCCCACAAGACAGTCCAGACAACAGTCTGAGATCCCACAACCTCCCCCCACCAAAAAAGAACCCAGAATGTCCCCTAGCCTGACAAATTTGATGACAGCTCTGTCAAATTAAAGGCATTCCTCAATGACGTCGCCAACGTATTCGAACGCATGCCGGTGACTTACGAATCGGCTAATGACAAGATCTGGCCAAAGGGGAACTCCAAGGGTATGACAGGGAAGCCCAACACGGCCAGTTGTGGGATATACGAAGGATATAAGGAAGGAATTTTCGCGGGTATAACAAAGATAGAGCAATTCTCTCATAGCATTCAGTATACTATAGCGAGCAGAATTTGACATTTCGAATATACTCTTCTTTACACCTAAGTTGAAACTCCGGGTTACTACCACGATTCCACCTCATAGCCTCGTAATTCTTACAATAACTATGAAGAGAATAGCAAGGGAGCTAAAGGAGAATGTGACAGACGAACAGTTGAAGGGCATGCTTATGGAAGCATCTGGCGGGATGGCCATCAATCTGTAAGCCCCTCTGAACTTGTGGGTTAATGACGAATACCATTGACCTGTCATTCCAGAAAAAGAGTGCTGGAGTGCTTTAGTTACGCTTAGGAGTATTGTATTGAAATAGCACTAGCATAGACTGTCCTGCTGTTGTGGGCTACTGAAGCCTCGCAAGACTCTGTTGAACCTGCAACTGGACAGTACTGGGCCCTCCATGGGTATAAATTTTTCATGTCTTGCTCCCATCGTGTATTTATATCATAGCTTTTGGCCTCAAGATCCCTTTAGTCCCCGAAATCAAAACTACAATATCGCCTAACCCTCAAAATTCAGTATTTATTCAGTGGTACCGGTACGCAAGTAAAATAGCCCGTTCCCGCGTATGAAGTCCCTGACATAGAGCAACTGGCACTAAGTACAGTACCTCTGCCAGCGGTGGCACCCCAGGCATCCGAATACCTGTCCGTATGAATGATGTCCATTATTGCCTATTCGGGGACCTGTTACTATTCCTTGCTAGTCTACCGTCCTGCGAAAATTGAGAACCAGACTATGAGAAGCACATAGAGTAGGTAGGGACTAGTCGCATTAGCTACATGTACATGTACGTGTATACATACTGTACATACAGTAAAACATGGGGAAAGCATAATTGCTACATACTGTACTTACGTACTGTACATATGTACGTAAGTGGCTCATTGAGTATCGCATGTAGAGTAGGTGTACAGTATGGTAGTCCTTAGTCCTCACAAAAATCATAACCTATGAGATTATAATTTTGGTAGAAATACTGTAGAAACCCGAAGCTATGGAGCCATTGCTCTCTTTGAACACAGAACTTTAAATACATGTAAAAAAACCAGTACTTAGTACTCCGTCTTTGTTTATTAACACCCTGTTTGTATCAGGTTATATGGGTCCTACAATTGGCGCAACTGGAGGTCTTGTTTGTGGTATTCGTTGCAATGTGGCCTCTTTCTCAAGGAGACTACTAAGCGACACCTGCGGCTTACATTTTTAATGCTAATCTCCATGCTTACCTACCGAGCGGTTCCAGTTGTGTGGTGTGGTTGTGGTGTGGTTATGTGGTGACACTCAAGTAACATACCTTCAATTAGAGCTCACTCCTATATTTTGTAGGTAAATCATCTTTTCATTCAGTAACACTAGAATTATCGAACAACATCAGTCCCCGACCCATTCGACTCTTTATTTGACAGATTTGTTGGCCAATATTTCTAGATAGGGATTCACTCATTCCACTCCCTCTGCTCACGTGCCCCCCACCATCATCGGAATTTTGTCTGATTGTTGAGATCTGTTCTTTCGGACAATATATTTGGTTCACGGACCCGAGAGCTTTTTTTTGTTGACAAAGTGTTAAACATACTTAACCTCGCCAACTAACATAACCAGACCTAGCCTGGGCGAGAATACAGCAATATACAACTAGACAGTACCGAAGCCAGCCTTCTGTCTCACCCTATCATTCAACCGCGTTGACTCAAAGAGAAACCGGCTTGCTCGGGTAAAATATGACAAGGGGAAGAATGCGGTTTCGAGTGAAGGCCATCTGGGCAGTTGCTGCACCACTAAGCATTGCTGCATCACTAAGCATTGCTAATGCTCATGAGTCTGGAGTCTGCTCAGTATGTCTTCAACTCGAGATTCTTTTCATCTCTGTACTCCTGCTAACACCTCCGTATGAGTCCAGTTCGAGCACAACGAGGTGATATCCGACGCATGTGCATCTTACTCCGACATCGAGAAAATCAACCAAGAACTTCGACCCCTAATTCGCGGAATCACCCAAGGGCTCGATTATTTTGGCTACTATCGTCTTAACCTCTTTGGGAAGCAATGCCCCTTCTGGTCAGACAATGAGGGAATGTGTGGGAATATTGCTTGCGCAGTTAACACAATTGATGATGAGGATGAAATTCCACCAATATGGCGCGCAGCAGAGCTGAGTAAGCTAGAGGGGAAAAAAGCCAGCCAGCCGGCCAAAAGGGAGAAGGAAGAGCCATCGCCCCTAGCAGGAGCCCTTGGGGAAGGGAAGGACGAGAGTTGCATTGTCGAATTCGATGACTGTGATGAAAGAGATTACTGTGTTCCAGATGATGAGACTCAGTCAGATGGAGATTATGTCAGTTTATTGGACAATCCAGAGAGGTTCACGGGTTATGCTGGGGCCGGAGCGGCAGCTGTGTGGAGTGCGATTTACAGGGAGAATTGTTTTAGCCGGACACCGTTGGTGAGGGATACCAAGTCCAGTAACCCATCACAGCCGTTAGGGATGTTGGGCTCAAAGAACCACATGGCTGCCGTGAACGACCTTAAGCAAGCGATTCTAGAGAAACCAAGATTGGAGTTAGTTGAAAAGAAGAACGGGAATAACCACCTGGCACTTTTAGGCCTAAGTGCCGACGATCAGTGCTTAGAAAAGCGAGTTTTCTATAGAGTTATTAGTGGTATGCATGCGAGTATATCTATGCATCTCTGCTTCGACTACTTGAATCAATCTACTGGAGAATGGGTAAGTGATTTTTTTCTTTTATGTTTTAGTGTGTTCATGACCCTAACTAGCTGCCTCCTCTTTCACAGGGACCAAATTTGGATTGTTTTATCCAAAGATTCCAAGGCCATCCCGAGCGTATCCAGAATATCTACTTCAATTACGCTCTGGTTCTTCGCGCGGTGACAAAGCTACGGAATTATCTCTCGGGGTATACCTTTTGCTCCGGTGATGCACATCAGAACAAAGTTACGAAGACTAAAATGGTCGAACTCAGCACTAAGGCAGCCTCTAGCCCAAAGATCTTTGATGAGTCCCTTATGTTTAAGGACGACAATGCCATTGAGCTCAAGGAAGACTTTAAGAACCGCTTCAGGAATGTCAGTAGACTCATGGACTGCGTGGGGTGTGACAAGTGCCGTCTCTGGGGCAAGGTTCAGACCCAGGGTTATGGAACTACTCTCAAGGTTCTCTTTGAATTTGACGAGAATAAGGGTGTTGAGGAGAATCCACCATTGAGGAGGACTGAGTTGGTTGCGCTGGTAAACACCCTAGATAAGCTTAGCACTAGTTTGAATGCCGTGAGGAAATTCAAACAGATGTGGGAGATGAGGCTATTACAAGAAAAGCAACAGACGGAGGAGAGTGAGGGCAGGGAGGTGCACTCACCTGAAGAGACAGGGCCAGGGCCAGAGGGCCATGAGAGTACGGGCGTCAGTGAGATCTTTTGGGAGGAGTTGGAGGTGGTATGGGAGGCAACGAGGTTCATTGTAGGAAGCTGGCTTGCGTTGCCTGAGCATATGTTAGTATACCTCTAGAATCCTATAATGATTTACGCTGTTAGCTGACTGATTTGGCTTTATTTAGTTGGGAGATTGTTAGGCATGAGGCGGAGTATCTTTATAAGATTTACTTTTTGAAGCATGACGTTGCTGAGAGGAAGTTGAAGTGGTATGAGATGAAGCCGGTTGATGTCAGGGCCATCAAGGAAGAGCGGAGGAAGCGGAAGCTGCGTGAGACAGATGAGCTGTAGAAGGCTTCTTAAATTTCTTTGAGTTGAGGTGTTTTGGGTGTTATAACTTTAGATTTTGTCCCTGTAAAGAATAGTTTTTCTGAAGTGTAAATACCTATGTTAGGAGAAGTGTTTTAGTTTTCTTGGGGAGTGGATTAATATAGGATAGTAGCATTCCGTTCTACGTCAGAGAGAGAGAGGTGTTTCAGCGGATAGAAGGTGCGGCTGCTACCAAGACAGGGAAGCCCACCATATATTCAGGGTAACAGCCGGTATTGTGTCGATCACATGATTCTACTAGTGGAGGCGATAAGCGAACTCTATACTACATAATATTTCAGTACAACTATCCACTCAGCTGGTCAAGCCAGAACATCAATTAATTACGCCCTTTTAGATTATTGGAGAGGAGCTCGAAAAAGCGATGGCAGATCTAAACTTGACGACGTTCAACCTCCCACATCTCCCTCCAAACTCCCACAATGTTCACATCGCCGTCCTCAAAGATATCCGCAACGCTGAGCACCTTCGAGGCCAACTATTGGCAGGGAATACCGATTATGAGTATGCTTTCATTGATGCTAGCAATGTATGTGTGTCTTTCACCTCGCGTTAAATATCTGCTGGCGCATGTGTTGGCAGTGGTTAGAATTTGATAGATCTAGCTGGTGTAAGTGAGGAAAGAAGTATGGGTGTTTATGAAAGGAATACAGATAATCTCTACGAAGCACATTCTCGTTGCGGTGTTCAAGGCGCTCAGGGAAGTGGTGGGGGGAAGTGATGGTAGACCTGGGGGATTGAGGACGAGGAATATTCATTCGGAGATTGTGTTCTCATTGAGTCCCAATAATAATGTATGTCCTCCCCCCACCCCAATTGGCGGAGGTGAAGGGGCTTACCCATTTGGGGGCAGATCTCAGAGTCATTCACTCGCTTCGGGATAGCCGATAAGACAAGAAACCTCATCGCAATCAAGATCGAAATTCTGACGGCAGACGCGACTACATCTACCACTAGCCTATCAGCAGATGCTGTTCGCCAGTTCTTAGCGACAAATGTAGAGTTTGGCGAGTCACTACCGTTCACAGACGAGGCACTGTACGGGGTATCAGACCTAGAGGCCGTACAGGAGCGCTACAAGTTTCTAGCAATCGATAAAGGGGCCGGGACAGCTGGGAAAGCTGGGAAGAAGGGAGGGCAAGGAAGAAAGAGGGGTGCAGATGCCGCACAAGATATATCCAGCACTGGGAATGCACAAAAGCAGAAATGGGGAGAGGGAGGGGAAGATATGCAGAAGAGCTTGGAGGTGTGGGCGATTGGTGGGATAGTTATGAAGGTAGTAGGGTGATTCCTAGGACATGGAGTCGCGAGCCCAGTACCCGACTTAACATAGATTTATACCCACAAGATTACCCAAAGGAGTGGGTGATCATGATAAATAAGGTTCGGCCTCTTCCGGAAGCCAGCCCTTTCTTTGCTGGTAAAAAAGTCCTTCACAATCCACACTCAATCTACACTTCTCGGGCTGGTTATCCTGATTGCTAGATGCATCTAATCGGCAGCAACTTGAGGCAGTTCTGGCTGTGCCAGCCAAGCTACTGTGTTCCAGAGGCCTGCTTGCTTGAACTGTGTAAAAGAGGAGTCGATTTAAGGACGGCCAGTGATATCCGGTCAGTCACGTGATGGCAGACCATACGTGATCGTGACGTCAGGCCTTCAATAACCACACAAGTATTTTATAAAGCCCAATTGTTTCAACAGATCACGAAGCGGTTCACAACCACAACTGTTGTCTTTGTATAACATCCCGCAGCCATGTCAACGACTCCAAGCTCAGGCTCACTTCTCCCTCCAGCAATTCGAGTTGCCAAAATTCTGGGGACATTGGGAGCTGGTGCTCTTGCAGGTAATTTGAAGTTTTATTATCAAGAGTTGGGTTTAAAAAAAAGTTATACTACTAACAAATCTGCAGGCACCTATCTCACTCATTCTTCACACACCGTTCCTGCTCTTGAATCTACCAAACGCTCCTTCACCCCCGCAACCACTGCCGTTGCCAATATACCCACGCAACAGCCCGCTTCCCAAGCCGTCAAGATCTTCCACCGCATCCACCGCTCCTCACATAAAGTCCTCTTGAACCTTATCCTCACTTCAGCAGGATCCTATACATATGTTGCCTACTACCTCTACAACCATCCATGTACCCGCCTGGGTGAGCATATTACCTCGGCCTCAGCGAAGTTCTCGGGCTCTAGCTTCCTTCCAGAAACTAGTGTGTATAGGGAAAGGGAAGTAGCAGGCGGAGAGTTCTTTGGAATTGCGGGAACGTGGATGTTCTTTGCGACGTCGGCAGCCTTATTGATGGGAATTATCCCGTATAGTAAAGTTGTGATGAAAAGTATCAATCATCGATTGAATGCGGCGGGAGAGGGTTTGGAAGTGGAAGAAAAGCGAGGAATTGGGCTGAAGGTGGTTGATGAACAGAGTACCTGGAGGGACTTGGAACAGTGGAGGAAGAAGAATTGGACAAGGGCGGCAATGGCAGGAGTTGCTGGTGTTTTGGGCGGGATGGGTGTAGCAAAGTTGACGATTTAATTGTAGATAATGTTGAACGAGGATAAGGAGATTGACCTGAGTGGGATTTATATAGTTTTAGGTTAATTGTAATTATACGGTATGCTAATTTGACCTGTTAATTGTATTCGCAATTTATTATTTGTCGTTGAGAATTCATCGAAATCAGCACAAGTTAACAGTACCTAATATTCATTACCCTGATGTGAGGTCTAAGTGGAGATGTGTTACCCTGAGGTACATGAATTGGGCCTACCTTTTCAACCTGTCGCATTACGATGACAACTGATGAGTGCATGAGAATCACGACAGTAAACCGCCAGCCATTGCGGGAAAAAATCGACGAAAATACTGGTTGTACGGCGAAATCAGGTGATCGCTCCTTGTGAGATAAAATAAGTATAGGAGCAGGAGAGGAGCTACAGTGAAAAAAACAGGATTGGCATGCAGAAAGTTTTGGATTGGAGGTCTGTAGTGCATCTCGCTGGAATCACATCATGGTTTTGCCGATTAATCCATGAATTGTGCGCTGTAGTGCTTTATTTGCACTACGGTAATCAGGCGTTGTAGCTGCACCCCGATTTTTTTCCGCAGTTGGACCCGCCAGTTCCCTGTCCCTCCCCAATAAAGTAAGAGGGAATGAAGGTGGAAGAGAATGCGTATCCAAAGAAGGGAAAGGACTGGGAAAGGGGGAAAGAGAAAAAAATGGAAAAATAGAAAGTAGAATAGAATAGGGAAGAAGAAAAAGCGGAGAAGTAATAAAAGGGAGCCCGCGTGGTCCCGTCTCATCCGTCCTCCGCCTCTTCCACCGCCTCTTCCTCCGCGTGTTCCTCCTCCCTAAACTCCAGACTGCGCTGGATCCTGCCGCGAGCCGGCAGGGACTGGCCCGAGAGGAGAAGAGAGGCCACCTGGGGAAACCCGGGAGCTGCAGTCCATCACCATGGTCTAGATAGGCTGAATTCGACTAATGATTACTTTTTAATAAAAAAAGCTGTCTCGGCTACTCGGGCCAAGTAGTCCGCTGGCTCCCACTTGTGCAGCCACACTTCCCACCCCGCGTAAACCCTACCTCATTCCGGGCGGGACGGAGAGTAGAGTCTGCTGTCGGCCCTGTCCTCGAGGCAGGTCATCATAATGTGCTCTGTCATGTTACCAGTCAGTTCGCGGCCTCAATGTGGATGGTGGTGTCCACCCTGGTGACTGTCTGGCTCGGGCGCGGGAGATTGTCTGGCCACCCCCCGGGCTACCAACACCCGTCCCGAGAAGCGCTCCTTGGCTATTGTCGTCATTTGACTCTGGGCAGTCTGAATCCCCACGATGCGTTGAGGTACTCGAGGGCGCCTGCTAGCTGGTGGACGACCTGTCTCGCCTCAGCAAGCAACATCCGCCCTAGCAATCCCACGAAGCCGTCGTCTATCGTATCTGAGACTGTAGCCTCGTGGGGTGACCCCGGGGAGGGCCTCCCATTCGACCTTCATTGCTCTCTGTCCTCCCTGAGAGGGATGTCCTGGCTCCATCTCGCTAGTCCGGTGTGTCTCTTCAAGTCTTTTCTAGGTGGTGCCCGGGAAGGCTGACTGGGCGTCAAAGTAGACCCCGATCAGGGTCCTCCGCTCAATGGCTGGGAGGCGGTTCTCCCTGGTCCTTAAATAATACTACTACCAACCAACCCTCCAATACATTAGGCTTCGCCCTCCTCTCTCCCGCCCTGCTCCAGAATGGAACCCCCATTTTCCATTGTATAACTCTGGATATGAACCCAAATTAATCCTATACTCTCGATATATAAACAAATAGGTAACATTAAAAATAAACCAAACTCTGGCGATGCCTTGGGTATAGATTCGTCTCTACACAAAACTTCTACCTTTCAAAGCCATTGAATTTATTGACCTATGAAACTTCAAATTAGTCCATCTGTCCTAAAGCAAACACCACATATAAATTAAGCAAACGCCTATTGTAAAGACCTTCCAAAAGAAAAGGAAATCAACGCTCCTTACGACTTTGCACTCCTTGTCCTTAGCCCTTAGCCCTTAACAACCTTAGCAATCCCTGTCTTTCCCGCCTGCATGCTGAATTTTGCCGAGAGTAGCTTGAACCCCCGCCATCAATTCTCTCAACTGGGCAGCATGCCTCTGCATATCCCCACCAAGTGAGGGTAAAGGAACATCTAGAAGAGACACACTAACCATTACCCCGAAAGACAAGTGTTGCCCAAATACCAGCAGAACCGAATTCCGTCAACAAGATTCCTAGCACAACAGCCACCTGGAACTCAATTTTATTTTAGCGTAGGTAGATAAGAGACTGGGACCGAGAACAGCAGAAGCTGGACTTCCTTTGCGAGATTGTCTTAAGATACCCATGCCATACCCGAGTAATTTGGCTATAGTTATCTTCCAAACAGACTTGAAGCAAATTATTAGTTGAGTCAATATCGTTACCCAATATAGCTTTGCTTCTTTACTAAAAGCGGTTCGTAAATGACTGGCTCCTCCCTCTTTTATGCAAATGCCAAGGCCCAACCTTCCACATTAGGCAACATAGTTACATTACAAGACTAACCCAACATGGATGGGGTGTGGATCACTGTTTCTGAGACAGCTGGGCCCGGCCCCGCGGGCCGATCTTGGCTTGCATAAGTGTCTTCCCAAGCAGTTAGCCCGACACGGGTGATTCTTCCAGTCACGAAACTTACGTGCATACAATGTGCCGTATCAACACCCAGAACTGGTAGTAAAACGTCATGAAACAATTTGCCTTGGCCTCCAACTCATAAACCTCCCATGCACCTTGTGCGCTTTCTCAGTACTGAAATCTAGTCATATATTTTGCTCTATTCATAATATCGCTGGTATTAAAACGCTATCTTTGAAAGGGACACAAGATGACAGCACTCATCTGGATCACTGCGGCTGTGGTCCTGGTGTTGCTTGTTCTAGCTTCTGTGATGTTTGTGGGTGTTCTAAGATCCATGTTGCTTTTGGTGTATATTAATCAATATGGCCAGGTTAATACATACAAACATCGGTATGATCGAGATACCTTTGCCTCCGTTGTTTGCATCCTTACTCTTACGTCGCTTTTGGCGACAGTCTGTCTGCTTCCCGTAGACATTGCGCTTGTATCGTCCACTACAAGCAATAAAACAGGTCTGAAGAAACCATGGGCAACACCTGAGGCAGTGAATCATATTTTACTACAACTTAAGGTATTGTATTATTTCTTGTATTCTTTGAATGCGCTTATGTGTCTGCTGGTTATACCATTTGCGTACTTCTTGTGAGTATATTTTTCTAGCTCCCACATTAAGGGGGGCTTTGGTTAATGTTGTATATAGGTATGAGGAACTAGATGATGACGAGGCAGCAATGGGGCAACGTATTCGGGGTGCTTTAAAGTATTGTGTCGGGATGATCGTGTTGATTCTGGTGTTATTCCTCGTTGGGTTCTTAATGCCTGTAGCAAGGGATATGCATGGGCATGTGGACTTGGATTACTTCAAGCAATTGCTCCTTGAGGATCGTAGGTGTATCTCAACTGAAACATTCAGGGTTATGTGCTAACCTGTCTGCTTAGATAGCGAGAGAGCTCTCACCTTCATCACCGGAGCCCTGCTCTCGCTTGGTACAATCCTCTCCATTATTTACACTGCTCCTGGATTCGCTCTACTCCCTGTCTCCATGATCAAGTCTGCCCCAGCGCTGTCAGGTGCTGCTGCTTCCTCTGGTCTGAGCCAAGAGCTCATGGAGATTCAGGAAGAGATTAGAATTCTTGAGGCAAGAGCTAGTGGGAGCACAGATTACAGATTAACAGATAAGGATAGAAGAACTCTTGAGATTCTACAAAGGAGGGAGAGGACATTGATTAGGAAATTACGACTGGAGAATGAAGCCAAACAGAGATCATGGCTGCTGAGGCTGAAGGGGTCATTGAGGCCTTTTACTATTCTTTTTGGGCTGATTTTTTTGTTTATGGCGATTGGGGTTTGGGTGTCGATGTTACTTACAGCGTACGTACCCCACATAGCTTCCACCTTTACCACACTGAGTATATTGAAGTTATCTATAGGGTTGATAAGATCAAGCACTCTCCCTGTGGAAAGCGCTGTGGATATATCCTGCCCCATTCAGGGGTCTTTAATCCAGTCAATGCCATCTTCGTTTCGGCATCCAAGTTCTTCCCGTTGGATTATGCGCTCATCTTGATTTTGGTTCTGGATCTATTCACCAGCACTATCGTTGGGATTTCCTTCGTTGGCATCAGGTTCCTATGGTAAGAATACCCCCCGCTGGTTCCATACAATGCGCAGCTCTCACTAACACCCCCCCAGGGTTACCCTCTTCAAGGTTCACAAAGGCCGCACCTGCCCACAAGGCCTCCTCATCTCCAGTGTGGCTCTCGCACTGACCGTTCTCGCCATCAACTATGCCCTTCCAATGATTATCGCCCCACAGTACGGTCACTATGGTGGACAGCTCTACTGCTCCCAGAACCCAACCGGAGCAAGCCCAGTAGACTGTTCCAATCATCCTGAATTCCTCCGCCCTTGTACAGAGGAATCAAATACAAATATATGTACCCCTACAGTGGTATCTACGTTTATTAACCGTATAACGCTGAATTTCCCCTTCTTTGGTGTGTTCGCGTTCTGGGCACAGTTTGCGTTCTTGGGAGTATTTCTTGTGACGGCATTGGCGAGTTTGGTAAGGCCTCCGAGGGGCGTGGGGGCTGATGAGGCGGATGATGAGTTTGCGGAGGAGGAAGAAGAAGAGAGTTTATTGGGGGAGAGTAGGAGGAGGTTTGGCGCGGCGTGGGATGACATGAGGAATGTTAATGGAGGCCGTGCGGGCGGTATAGGGGGTAGGGCTGTGAGCCCTGCAGCCAGGAATACGGGGGCAAATACTACTACTTATGGAAGTAGTGAGGCCTAAGACCTCCCTGTGGAAAAATATATAATGGTGGGAGTTGAGGGAGTCGGAGGTAGGGTATACATGGGTTTTTACATTTCTTAATACCGCTTTTTACTGTAGTAATTTGATTAGGATTTCATTTGATTTTCTAGCTTTGATAATTATAACTTCTACCAGGGAAGTAGCCCTAGATGATAGCTCTGTTATTTGATATTGATGGTCTTTTCAGCAGTAATTAGTTTTAACATGTTAGTTCATTATCATAATTAAAATACAGTACTCAATTACTTGCAATCACCTCCCCTCACACATTCCCGCCTACCACACTCCCCCAGCCCTCCTCCTGTCCCTCTTCTTCTTGACTTCCATCTCCACCTCCATCAATACCCAACGCCTTCCCAAATATGCCCTTCCCAGAAGCTATCGCCTCATTTAACGCCTTGACTAGTGCTCCTACCTCCTTTACATCAACCCCTGGTGCCCATATTGCTGCAGCAGAGAGTTGCGATTGGGGTTGTGTAGATGGGGGTGTTTGTTGGTTAGATAATGATGAGGGGGCGGATTTTGTCAGGGCAAGGGTTTTCTTGAGAGAGGTGTTTCTAGTGGCGGTGGAATGATTGTTTTAGTGACTGGATGGTGGGGAGTGGGGAGGGTAATTACATCTGGTTAACCGTCCAAAGGATCTTTTTCAGTTCGAGGAGGACGGCGGATTGCGTTTCCGTAATATCCTGGGCTTGCGCATCGTGGCTACAGAATTTGTTAGTAGCATGTTCAAAGCTACTTACAGGGCTGGAGACCTCACAGTGAGTTTTGGTCTGCCATTGGTTGGGCCTATGGGTATATTTCTTTACGAGGCTAAGGTGAAGTTGACTTCCGTTTTCTGTTAGCACCAGCTTTATTGAGGTGTAACTAAATACTTACGTATCTTATTGGTGCTCTAGTAAGTTCAGGGTAACAGTTCTACGCGATACATAGGGACTGTCAGTCCCGCACCTGTAATATTGTTGTTATTCAGAGCTCTCCTCGAGGGTTTCGTGCTACATGGTGCTAATGGAGTGCACTCTGTTTCAGTGTTCCACTTCACGTTTATTCCAGATATACAATCAGAACTGCAAACTTTCATTCTATTTGCGTACGTGGATATGAAAACAAGAAAAAATCCAGGTCATGTTTCTTTGAATACCACGATCTAGTTTGGCCCCTTGCTGCCTCCTGAAAATTGCTGACGACTATGGGACGATGCAGAAGTTGGTCACCGAGGATAAAGAAGGGGAAGCCGAGGAGCAAGGACAAGGGAGTGCCCCCCAAGTTGCGGTATCCCTCGCGGGTACACAGACCAAGGAGGTTGAGAGGAGCGAAAAGGGGAAGAAGAAGAGGAGAGAGAGGGTAGACGGGGAGGTCATATCGTATACTGGAGATATTGGGTAATATGTTGGTTTTGGCAGGACATGAGGGCTGCCATGTTGTAGAGCGTAATTATTTCAATAAATCTGAATTTGGCCGGAATGGTCTCTTTCCACTCTGCTTGCCTAGCATTCCAGGATTTCCGAAAATATCTAGCGTGTTGACCCCGGTCATATATACTGTACTATAGGTGGTCGGTCATGTACCATAGGTAGCCAATGGTAATCCATAGTCAGAACTATCGTAGGTAGCGGAAAAATAAGAAAAAACGACTAGGTAATCCCTGCCCCTCCCTTAACCGAAGATAGCTTTAGCGCAGATAACCTAAGAGTCTGGGAACGAGATCAGCCCTATTCTGGTTGGCACAAGCCCCTCGGTAGATCAGCCCCTCCTTCCATCTCTGAAGCCCCGCACAAAACGCATATATATCCCGCTCTGGTCTCTGATTTTCACCCTCTCTTGTGCCAATTGCTAATCAGAAGCCCCTCATATTACGCCATTATCAGTCGACTGCCATCCTCGTGCCCAGCCAAGCTCTATAGGCCCTCAAGCAAGGCTTCCATTTCTTTCGTCCAGCGGCAAAGCAACTAGATAATATAAAAATGGCCAACCAGCCCGGTAAGCTCCCTTCTCCAGACCCAGTTACCTCAGGCTAAATCTGACTATTGCTCCTATTACCAGTTATTCACGTTAGCCTCATCGACCGTAATAGAGATTGGGCTAGGCGCCTCTGGGCCACTAATCCTGAGCTTTTCCCTCGCCTAGCCAATAACCAATGCCCCCAGATCCTGTGGATAGGGTGTAGCGATTCCCGAGTCCCAGAAACCTGCCTCCTGGATTTATTACCTGGTGACGTTTTCGTACATCGGAACATTGCGAATGTGCTGCCCCCTGACGATTTGAGCAGTCTGAGTGTCATCCATTATGCAATAAAGCATCTCAAGGTGAGACAAATCATTGTCTGTGGACACCATGACTGTGGTGGTGCCAAGGCAGCTTTGGAGAAAACAAAAAAGGTACTTTCCTGTAATCCCATAGACAGTTATGGTGTTAAAAAAATCTGTTCTCCATTATAGCTCGACGAAACTCTCGACAAGTGGATTCAAAATATCCGTAATGTGCGGGTAAGGCATCAGGCCGAGATAGATGCCCTCGAGCCCCGCAAGCGACTCGGCCGCTTAATCGAACTCAATGTCATTACGCAAGTTCATCACTTGAAGAGTATAAGAATCGTGCAGGAGGCGATTAAGGAGTGGGGTCTCCAGGTCCATGGGTTGGTATATGGTGTTGGAACAGGGCATGTTGAAATCTTAGAGATCCCAGATGTCCTGGATGGGGAGCTTAAGGCTGTCCCGGAGTAGATGACGGGGGTGGTGCCTGGGACTCTTGGATATGTCTCATAATGGAAACAATTGCTTGTTATTTAGGGGTTAAGTCACATGGTTTTACGTGGTTTTATATATTGCACAATTGGATTAGCTTATTCCTCTTAGGTAGTCTCATTCGGCACTCTTGGCGCGTAGGTACCTAGCTTTAGCCCGTTGAGTCATGGCCAGTTTTTTCCAATTCTGTACGTACTTGACTACTATATATAGTCCAAAGTTCCACCTATACTTGGGGATACATTCAGCGAAAAGAAACGATAGAGCATGATGACTGAAGCAAAGATAAAGCAGGAGTTAGATGATGCTCCAGCCCCAACTACTGAGAAGGTTGTTGGTTCCCAAACCGAGGGGAAGCCCGTCAAGGAGGAGGAGGAGGAGGAGGCTGCGACTGAGGGTAAGAAGGAAGCCGCTATCACTGGGCGGAGAGGAATTGTGTCGGATCCCTCCGCCCTTCCGGACTCCAATGATCCTGATGAGATTCGAAAACAGGTATGTATCTTCTCCTCAAACCCCCGCGGGTTCACACAAACTAATGTCCCTCTCCCCTCTCAGGTCGAATTTTACTTCAGCGACTCTAACCTTCGCTTCGATAAATTCCTCTTTGGCCTCGTCGGGAAGGAGAACAAATGGGTTCCATTGAAGATGGTAGCCTCCTTTAAGCGTATGCAGCGCTTCAAAGACTTTGCTACCATACAGACAGCTCTCGAGGCTTCGGAACTGCTGGAATTGAATCTTCAGAAGACTATGATTAAGAGGAAAGTCCCGTTGGATACAAACGTGAGTTATAGCAAGATTAGAGAGATCCAAGATCAGGCACAATCCAGGAGCCTGTATGCTGTAAGTTCTATCCAGAATCTCTCAATTGCACTTACCTTTGGGCCTGGAGGTTTTACTAATGTGCAATGGCGCACCCACAGAAGGGATTCGGTGAAGAAACTGCAACCACCCAATTCGATATCGAAAAGCTGTTCGAGCCCTATGGCCCAATCAGCGCTGTTCGCCTACGAAGGGATGAGCAAAGAGTTTTCAAAGGATCCGTCTTTGTCGAGTTCAAGAATGACGAGTTGATGGAGAAATTCAATGCCATGGAGAAGAAACCAAAATACAAGGATCAAGAACTCATTTACATGAGGAAGAAGGACTATGTTGAGATGAAGATCCAGGATATTAAGGACGGGAAAATCCAAGCCCAAGACCGGAAGACCTATCAGAACAAGAAGAAGCACCAGTTTGATGCTTTGAAATTGGGGCTGGATTCCCGGGGCTCCGGGAACGGCCGGGGTGGCGGGAAGAAAGAGAAGCGGGAAGGTGGCCATGGGGGTAGGGGTGGTCGAGGGCGTGGCCGAGGTGGCAGGGGGGGCCGGGGCCGAGGTGGAGGCAAAAGTGGAAACGCTGCAGGCGATGAGCACTCTATCCCGAAGGTTCAGGCAAGCGAAGAACGCTCTATCCCGAAGATTCAGGCAAGCGACGAACACTCTATCCCTAAGGTTCAGGCAAGCGAAGAACACTCTATCCCTAAGGCTCAGGCAAGCGAAGAACACTCTATCCCGAAGGTTCAGGCAAGTGAAGAACACTCTGTCCCGAAGGTTCAGGCAAGCGAAGAACACGGTGTCAAGAGGCAGCGAGAAGAGGGCGATAATGATGCGCGGAACGAGGATAAGAAGGTGAAGGTCGAAGCGGAATCTACTGCTTGAGAAGTTGCGTCCGTGCGTTGGTTGACTTGGGTCTTGTGATGTTTTCTACTATCAAAGCTCCGCCCATTTCCCCCAATTGGTGTACTATCCTCTTCTATTTTCCTACGTTTGTCTTTCTAGGCTGCTTTTGTATGTGTAATGTGTGCTGGGTATATGTGTTCTATTTTTCATCTTGCATCAGTGTCAAGCAAACTGTTTATGTGTGGACATAATCTTTGCAACCAAATATTTATGCCCTAAATGAAATGATCTCGAGTACAGATGCTCTCATTCCGAATTTGGCCTCCATTAACGCCTAAGGAAATTTGGTGAGTAGTCTGATGGCACGTGATACAGACCTCAAAAGCTTTCCTCCATCATGCCGCCAGCCCTACCTGACATGTTCCGTGAGTGTACCGAACCTTCAAAGGAGGGGGAACGGGGCCGCCTCTTAGTCTCAAACTCCACAGACGTATAGACTCCAAACAAAAAGCCCTACCTGCCAGGTGTATCTTACCCCCCCCCCTGTATTAGTTATGTCCCACCCCTTCCCCTTCCCCGCCCGCCCCTTCCACCACGATAGCCCCCTCTGTCACCACCTCCACCACCACGCCCACCTCGGTCTCCGCCTCCGCGCTGGTTCTGGTGCCCACCGCGCCCGGTCCGTGATTGATATCCACCACCGCCGCCACCTTGGTGCTGTTGCTGCGACTCTTTCACTAGGTCGATGATTTCGTCTGGGACTCGGAGGTATTTAATCTGGAGTTGAAGGATCAGCAGGGAACATAACAGCTGCAGGCGTAGGTATAGGCAGAGTGGAATAGGCCATACATTGTTTCCACGGACGTAGCATTCTGGCAAGTGGAAGAACTTGTCACCATCCTATATCAATATTGTCAGTAAGGACTCTGCTCCCAACATACAAGTAGTGACTTGGTGCTCATGGGGTCCTGTACTGGGCTTGTTTGGATAACCTCCTTCAGTGTCAAGTTCATCCAAGTATCGCAGTTCACCAAATAGCCGTTCAGGGTCTCTCCGCTCTTGAGCTCCACGAGCATCATGTGACCTTGGGCCGTGTTGAGGAGTGATAACGGTAACTAAATTGCACAGTTTCCTATTAGCTCCATGCTCGCGCTCAGTAAACAACTTCATCAGGCGGGGGCACGTACCATCGCTGTTTGTTTATTCGAATTTGGAGGGGTTGGGATAACTGTAGCCCAGGCGCTTATGTAACACAACGTTTAGTTGCCTGCTGCTGTCACGGGTTAACGTACATTCTAGTCAGCTCGACACCAAACTTTCTCAAATCCTGCGATAAAATTCCTTACTCTAAGCAGCTCCAACATGGCAGACGTAGACATGACAGACGCACCGGCAGCACCATCAGCAGCAAAGGGGAAGGCTGCGGCCAGGGCGGGTAAGAGCGGGACACCAAGTGATCCAGCAGCGGAGGGAAAGAAGAGGTTTGAGGTGAAGAAGGTATGTAATGGCTGTGAGCCCCACACTGGGAATGAACAAGTTTTGTGATGGAGAGCTAGCTAATTTCTGAGGGGGTAGTGGAACGCTGTTGCCCTCTGGTCTTGGGATATCGTCGTTGGTTAGTATCCTCTACTGCCCTGCTTCCATTACTCTGGATACCATATGCCTGGCTAGAAGTGATGTTAACTCCCCTCAATAGAGAACTGCGCTATCTGCCGAAACCATATTATGGATTTGTGCATCGAATGTCAAGCCAATCAGGCCAGTGCTGTCTCTGAGGAGTGTACCGTTGCCTGGGGACTCTGTAATGTAGGCCTTCCAGCTCCAGCTTGCGGCCACAAAGACTATCTCCCCAGAAGCAGAAAGCGGATACTGATACCGTGAACTACTCAGCATGCTTTCCACTTTCATTGCATATCACGTTGGTTGAAAACCCGACAGGTCTGCCCTCTCGACAACAGGGATTGGGAGTTCCAGAAATACGGAAAATAGACGAATTTAAGCAAAGTAATCAACCCTTTATGTCTACACAACCCTCCGACATATCCCCCCATCCCTGCATGCTTCGGTCAAGTCTTTCCTCTGCTGGCATAGGCCTCGGGTGGGCCACTTTATGACCTACTTACACGACAATTTTGAGATTTCGTGAGCTCTTACGAATGGCGTTTTCTTGTTCTTATTCTCTTATCTCTAGAGCTACTAACTTATGCCCTGGTACACTCTTCTTCCTTGTGTATCATGCATTCAACTAAGTGATCAGATTCATAATATACCAGACAACCTATATCCCACACTGATGCTCAAGCGTATATAGTATTAGCTACGCCAATTCCCTGCCTAAATCCCTCTTCACTGACCCTTACCAGTCCCACCAACCCGCTTCTGCCTATCCCTGAAGCTTCCCCATACCCTAAGCTTCAAACAATAATCCTCCATTTCCTTCACTGCCTCCTTCACATCGTCGTCCTCCTTATTCCCCACAAACTCCACAAAGAAGATATAATTCCATGGCGTGACCCTACTTGGTCTACTAGCGATACTAGTCAGATTCAATCCATGGTCTTTGAACACCTTTAGACTATCACAAAGTGCTCCAGGCCGTGTATGATCAATCGTGAACCCCACCAGCGTCTTATACCCCCCTTCCCCCTCATTATAATTTGATCCTTGAGCACTTCTCCTTGGTGGAGGTGGCACCCCCCCAGTACTCAGCACCAAGAACCTGGTTGTATTATCTGGGGAATCCTCAATATCCCGAGCCAGAATCTCCAGCCCATGTACCTCGCTTGCAACTCTACTCGCAATAGCCACTGCACCAGGTTCCTTACTAACCAGCTCCGCGGCTTTACTCGTACTACTGACATCGACCCTCTCCACGCCCTTCAAGTGTTTTGTGAGGAATTTCTCACATTGCCCGAATGCCTGCGGATGGGAGTAGATCTTTGTAACGTTTGCTGGTGATGGGAAGCCAGGGAGGGGTAGGCCGAGGAGGCAGTGGTGGACATCGAGGTATGCTTCGGCTACGACTTGCACATCGAGGAAGTGCCGGTCCCGGTCGCAGAAAAGGTCGAGGGTGAATACAACGGAGCCGTTGGTGGAATTTTCAAAAGGGACGACGCCATAGGTGGTGGTGCGAGATTGGGTAGTGCTGAAGATGTCTGGCCGGGGGGGTCAGCGAGTAAGAGCAAGATAGGCTGGTGGGGAGATGCAGGTATCTGATGGACCTAGTCTCGCGCCCCTCCAGGCACACTGGCATGCATGGAAGAATTGTGAAAGTGGTATACGAAGGTAAATGTAAGTAAAATACCTGCAATTGTGATTTGCGGACGAAACTCGAACTTCTCCGGATCAAAACAATCCAATGCTGCCTATCAAGTGCGAAAATCGCATCAGCGCAAATTCCAGCTGCACATGAGAACCTCACAAGTCAATTTACCTGATGGGAATATGAGCTTCTCGGGCCTAAGTAGGCCACCTTCTGCTTCTGGGCCATTATGGTGAGGTATTGAATAGCGGCCCTCTGCTGTTGCTATTGGGTATGGATGGATGATACCTGTTTGGAAACATTCAGAGACTACATTATAATTAAGTTAAATTGAGTCATTGGAAGTTAGGCACCACTATGAAACTAGTCTATTTCGGCAACCTTGCCTGTAGATCAGGTCCTGCAGGCATCATCGGTGCTGATGCCATAAATTTGTGATATAGATACACTCAAACAGTATTATCCTGTCGTAAGAGACGTCCTTCGAAACTTCCTCAATCAAACACTACATTCAAACGGAGACTGAAAGGCAAACCAGGATCTGTGATGCCAACCTGCAGCAGAAAATCCGGTGAGTATGTAACGAGCGAAACACATGCCTGAGGGAATCCTTACTTCTTCACCACTGGCAATCAGCTCCCTTAGCTTCTTATCCAGGTTTGGCCTCGTTTTCTCTTGCAGCTGTGGTGGCCCCTGATAATAAAGCTTCTTACTCTGAGTACTCAGCGTCGGTCGTTTGATTTGCCTGGTCGTGGAACATCAGCCATTCAATACCCCATCTCTAATGTCACGCAGAGGCTTACACGTCTGGCTTCTCCTTCAGCCTGTCAATGAATTCCTGCAATGTCCAATCACCCTTCGCCTCAAAAACCGTCGCCTGATTCCCACACACAGGACAATCTGGCTTCCTCTCGTGTTCAAACGTATAGGTATACACCCCATCATTCCCGGTATACATCATATAGTTATTCAAATACGGATTTGTATTTGTAGCAATTTTGAAGGCCTCGTTACAACATGAAGCAGCAATGATGGCATTTGTAGAGGCGATAGCTGGGATAATATTTTTGACGACACCTTGGGTCATAGAGTAGGTTACGCCAATGATATTGAATTCTTTGGCTCGCTCAGAAGCTTGTTCATAGAGCCATTGGATATGCTCAGGGTTGTCCGTGTCCATTTTCTTGTCTATGCCATCTTTAGCTGCGAGCCTCAGTGGGGGTTAGGCGTTCATACCTCCCATAACTCGCGGCCACTCCAAAATACTTGCCCATTCAATACAATGCGCAGGCTGTCGCGGAATCGAGGCCAAAGTACACAAAGGCACAGCAGTCGGGGGAGTTAGCATATCCAGTGAGCACTCATAGCAGCTGGATATCGTTGGTAAAATGACCCTTGACTGCCCCTTAAACCCTATAACGATCCCACAACGATTTATCAGAACTGCACTCCCCTTTTCATAGCTTACTCCCAGCTCTCTGTGTCACATACCTTCCGTCCCCCCATCAATCAGCGGCTTCAAACTCTCTGGATTATTCATATCAACCATATCGACCAAAGTAGCATTAATCCACCTCCTTGCCTCCACTGAATCCAACCCACAAACCACCATATTGAACTGCATATAGTAATCCTCCCCCTTATCCTGAATAGCTCCATAATATGGTGTAATCTTCACTCCTTTGACCCGCTTCATGACGAACGCGGCTGCGACTTCGGCCTTGGGCTTTCCAATGTCTTCTTGACGAAAGAGGAATTGCCTATTAAGGTTCGAGACGTCGATGGTATCTGTAGCCGTGAAATTAGCTCTAGAGCCATATAAGGAGAGTACATGAATAGCTACCCATATCAATAACATGAATATCTTTAAACCCAGAGAGGGCTAAGTTCTTCAGGATCTCACATCCTAGACCTCCAGCTCCACTACCGGGTGTTAGTTCAAGTCCGGTTGAATATCGTGTGTAGAGAGAGAGTTCTTACATGACTCTGCAAATAATGTTAGCAGCTTCCACAACACAATATCCCAGCAGCAGACTCACAATATCTTCCATCTCCCCAGTATTTCTTCCACATTGCCAGGCGTGAAGCTCTCGTCACAAAATGGTCCTTTCCTCTGTAAGACCTTATCCAGGTGCTGCCTAGAGCCCGTCAGATACTGCCCAGTGCTGCGATCTTCTGAAACCCCCCACCTACCATCGGAAATTGTCATCTGTGACCGCCATGTTTGTTGTATACTTTTTGCTGTTTATATCAAGTGCGCGGAAGCTACTCTTGTACAGTACGAGTACCTACAGTCTTGGCACAACAATGTTTCACTTCTCACAATTATACAATCAATTAAGGACATGAGCTGGATGTTAAATCCAACAGAAGATTTCATGTAAGGCATTAGACACTATGTTCCTATAAATTATAGATTTACACGCATGCTATCTTCATGCCAATTCCATACCCACCTTGCGTTTCCCACTCCGAGCCTCAAATCAATCTGGCAACCCCATACCCTTGCCCCATCTCCGGATTTCTCGCTGGAATCTTCCCATCCCTTCTAGTCACTGCTCCTGCCGCCAGTGCAAATCATCTCGGCGCATTTAATTTTACTGGGCTCGTAGTCACAGGAGCTGTCCGTACTCCCGGAGTATGCACTGCCGGGGTATACGCCACATAACCACCTCGTGCTCCAGGGGTGGTATAATCATCAGCCGTATGCCCCACAAACCTACGGCGGTCCTCTGCATAATCATGACTTATCACTCCCCTCTCATTCCCTCCAATAGCCGTGCCCGGCCGACTTGTATAAGTATCCCGAGGAGCTGGTACTGGGGGTGCTGGAGCTACACCACGATCGATATCATTTCCTCGATGGATATCTTGGTTATAGAAACTTGAGTCGTAGCTAGCTCTTTTCCCCCTGTATGAGTCGGGGCTTCCACGGCCCTTCTTGTGGCGGCGGCCTAGAAGGCTAGCCATCATGCTGTCCCGCTTTCCGTGCGGCTTCTCTCCTGTCGTTTTCTTAAGCTGTCTGTCCCGTCTGTATCGGTAGGCCCATAGCACGAGCAGAGTTAGGAGCGACAAGAATATCAAAAATAGAGACGCCCATGTAAATGCGAATGCCTAAGTGCGTCAGCATTACTCCGTTCTATATAAACAGAGGTCGGGAATGCCTACCTTTACACCAACCCTCGCAAACCTCCCAGCACCTCTAAAAACATTCTGCGCTTCCACATAGACCGCGCTAATTCGAAGAGCGTTGATCAGCCCGCCCACCGTGCTGCCTAGGGGGAAACTTACGTCATAATACATGCCAGGAAAGTGCAACTCAGTAGCGCAACACTCGTCATGATTGCTGCCGTCAATGTAGCGAGTGTTGACACAATTGCCAAAAAGCTGAGAAGCAATGCTAGCAAAACGAAGAAGATGGTGATGATATAAAACGCATAGGTAAATCTACTCAGATAGTAGTATTTGTTGGGATGGCGCAAGAAGGGTTGGGGTACTCCTGTGTCCGTCCCAAAGAATTGCTGCGGCAGCATTGGACTTGCAGCCTTTCGTCCGCGGCATGCGAAGTTGACTCCATCCCGCTGGTCGCAGGCCTAATCTAGGGGTGAGAATAATCTGTGAATATGAGTTCGTGGGACATACATTGTTCATAGTAAAGTGTGTCAAGGGAGGGGCGCCCGGGATATTTGACGTATCCGCCTGTAAGAAAAAGATTCTATTCAAAGGATCATGTTGCGTTACTCCACCGAGCAGGCAGAAGAATAACATTATCGTTGCACCTGATAGGAACAATAACGCCAGTAGCGCCAGCGGTGATGATTCTGGACATCAAATTGATAGCAGTTAGCCTTACAATAGCACCCTCAATATTACTAGGTACTTACTGAGTACATGCCTCCTTATCCCAAACATGTTGGAATATAGGTAATAATAGATACTGTATACCAACAAAATTGCAGATTGAGGTAAATATTAAATTTGGACCTTGTCCAGAGGATTTTATAAAGCTTCTCAGTAGTGAGAGAACCTGGGCGGCGAGACTGTTTCACACATAATTGCGACCACAGACCATTCATCGATATGACATACGAGGCCATCCTCATAGAACCCTACTTTGCGCCACAGAACGTCATACTCGCATGACATTCACTGTGGAGAATTTGAGGCGGATATAGCTTATATAAAGTAGTCAAGAGGGTCCTAGGTTAAACAATTAGACTCGGCCTCACGCTATATTAGATCCCTTGAACTCACGAAAGGAACGGAGAAATCCAGTATATATGCATATTTCTAGCTGCCGTATCAATAATCCAGTGAAAGGGTAGTCTCTAGCTGAGTTTCTGGAGGAACCCTTGCGCAATCAATCTTTCCACATCACCCTGCCTCACAAAAAACTGGCTGTTTTTAGTAAGATTGATAGCCCTATGAGCAGTTCCAGATCAGCAAAACTCTTATTCCTAGTAGCTTGAAGGACCAGGAAACACATACCCATACTCTGTCTGAATCTCCCCCGCATCCTTCAATACCCTAACATCAATGAACAGGTCTCGTGGCGGGTCCAAACTGCCCGTCAGATCAATATCGGTCCATTGCCCTTTATACGCCGCCAGTAAATCATTATACTGCCTCGCATACTCCTCCTCCTCCGGGCTTAAGCTGCTAACGCTCCCTCCCTCTGCCACGCTCAGTGCTCCCCCTTCACCTCCCTGTCCTTCTCCTTTGGCTGCCTGCACTTGCTCCAAAATGTCACTTCCGCTCCAGCACATTTCTTCGATTTTCTCTATCCGTACTCGGTGATAGGCGAGTAGACAGCGTTTATTTCTCCGGATGCATATATGATTGGCGAGCAGCAAGGTGGCCAGCGCGGGGTCTTGGGTAGGGTCAAAGTTTGGATAGGGCTCGAGGGTCTCAGTGACATCGCGGTCGAGGTCGCGAACTTCACGCGTGATTTCTCGAACGAGCTCCGATTGATAGGATGGGAGATGAGCAAGAGATTGTGTGCGTTTAGCGTGCTGGACCTGTCTTGGTGTATCAGAGTAAGGTTCGAGAACTCAGAAACTTGTACCTGTTGTAGAATAAGGGGAATCTATACCAGCTTCAAGCCTAAATCACCGTACATGCTGGCTCCTAGAGAAGAATGGGTGGGGTGAATATGAAGTGTATAAGCAGGATATTTTGTCCCAGGTGGTGCTCACGTGATGCTCAGTCAAACAAATAGACAGATGATAGCAAAGCAGGGTGGAAGTGAAGAGGCATGAAAAAGTGAAATCGCTGCCTCATCCCGGGAGACCTCCAGGGCATACATACTTGGCGGAGCTGATGCCCTACGGTACCCTGTTGGGGGAGATCTAGTGAAATCAATTTCTCGTCTGCTGAGGATTTTATTTTCATGGAATTACTAGGAGCATCACCAACTCCTGACCCTCAGTAACAAAATACCTAGGGCAAGGGTACGTCCAAAGGTTTTACAATTCACCCACCATCTTACAGTATACATGCAGCAGCGTCTCCTCCCATATTACTTATTGTACATATAACTCTACAACACGGTTACCCTCATATCCAATACCACCCCCATCCTCCTCATCAATAACTAAATCCCTCCCCCCTCTTTATCCCCTTAATTCCTATAGATTTCAAGATGCAGGCATAAATGGTTGACTCTATACAGAAGAGAGCCTCCTGCTATATATGTCTGCCTGTGAAAATACTCAAAAATAAATCGGTCTGGGCACGAGAACAGTCTGCCTGCTAAGTTGGGAGGTTATCGCTGAATTAAAACGACGAGTGACCGCCCAACTCTCGCAACATCATGAATAAAAACTATCAAATATTGACCCCTAATAATTCCCTTTTTGCCCCTCGACAATAAAAATTAAAGTATACCCTTCTTTCATAATCCCAACCCCCATCAATTCTTCATATCTACCTATCCCGGCACCCTTAGATATTAGTTGCTCTTAACAACTGTACTGTATCGCGACCAAGTTACAGTACCTTGTACCATATGGAGTATAGAGTACAATGGGTACTGAACATTGTTATGTATGAGAGAGCGCAGAGGCTCTAAAGTTGTCTATAAAGCTTGTACCTACAGTACATCTGGGCACAGCCAGGTTATCCTCTGCATAAAACTACTTAGTTCTCCTCCCCTTCCCCCATCTCTCCTCTCCTGGCCCAGCAACGATGGGGAACAATAACAGCAAGCGCATCACCTCCCATGATCGGTACATATTCATCCAGCCATCGCATACATTTATAGACCTGTCACTAATGTCGTGCCGGCCTCCAGTGCCATTCTCGACATGAAACTCCAACGTGACAAAATTAAACAATACCGCAAGCGGATCCAAGCTGTACTCAATCGCGAACACGAAATTGCCATAGAATGCCTGCGCAAGGGGGACAAGTCCCGTGCGAAACTTGCCTTGCGGAGGAAGAAGTACCAGGAGCAGTTGTTGGAGAAGGCAGATAAGCAACTAGAGGCGCTGGAGGAGCTGGTAAGGCATGGAGACTACTGGATATAGCTGACTATCGCTGATTTCTTTTGTTTTTTGTGTTTTTTGTGTTATAGGTGTCGACAGTCGAGTTCTCGTTAATGCAGAAGGATGTGCTTTATGGCCTACAACAAGGAAATGAAGCGCTGAAAGAGATTCACAAGGAGATGTCACTAGAGGCAGTGGAGAAGTTGTTGGATGAAACTGCGGAGGGGATTGCATACCAAAAGGTCTATTTGCCCTGGTTGCATTACTCCGTGCCAATAACTAAAAATTCATTTTCTAGGAGATCGACGTCCTCTTAGGCAACCGGTTAACAAATGACGACGAGGGTGAGGTAGAGGACGAGCTGGCAGCCCTGGAAGCCGAACAACTCCCTGCTGCACCTACAGAGGAGCCAGCTACAAGAGTGGAGACACTAGAGGAGGCAAAGATCAGAAGAGCAAAGGAGAGAATAATAGCCAGGAAGAAGGCACTGGGGGAGGAGAGACGTGCTGAAGAACAACCCGAACGACAAATGATACTGGCATAATAGAACTTTCCACTTTCCCACGGGCAATATACCAACACAAAGGGATGTATGATATATGGGTTTGGAGTATTGGCGCATTCAGACTATCCTCAGCTATGGTTTTATGTTTGATGCATTTTGATTTCCACCAGCACGGCTACCACTTCGCTGAATGTAGGTGACGGCTTGCGTTGAGTGGTATTGCATTACAAATTGTTAAGTTACGAGCTTAAGATTGACATACCTATATGTTCTGGGCCGCTCGCGGGCAATTTATCTAATAACTTAATACGATGGAAGATGCAGAGTTTATAGCTACATTTAATCCTTCAGCTCTAGATCAGATTGAAGCTGGCTCCAGGCTCAGACAACAGGTAGATGCTGCATTGCAGCGTCGTGGACAGGTCGTATGAATGGCACAGCGCTACAACAGACGTCATGCTGTCCATATTTTTGCAGTGGGTGATATGGTTAGTCTAGGTATTTCAAGGGACATTCTCACCAATCTGGAGCTGCTTGATGATTGGACCTTTTTTTGAAGCCTCAAGTATGTTATTTCTGTGTTATATAGCTCTAGTTGGGCAATCAATTCAACTGCGTTGTCTACCATATTAAGTAATTATATAAATTGCCCGTGAGGGGCATAGTAGGTATGCCGCCCGCGAGTGGCCCATATAGTCGCCAATAATAGTTGAAATGCGCATGACAAAAATGAAAAGATGAGAGGCCATGTACAAGAACTCATCTCCCAAACCAATCATTTGACGACCAAAAATAATGAAAGAAATGGTATGACAGGTTAAGGCCAAGATATCCAGCGAAACAATGCATGATGGTGATGGAGTTGTTTAAAAAAAAATTATGAGGTCCCCACTTTCCGTTTTATGAACTCATAGCTGCTGAAGAATACCGCATTCAATATAGCAGAGCGTGTCATTGACACACCGAGACCACGGTACCTGGTTCGCAATTAGCTTTGAGTCATGACCTCATAAGGTGTTGTAATCTTACATTCTCCGCGAAAACTGGAGTGGTCGCTTAGGGAGGGGTGTTCCAGGTTTGTGAGTAAGGACATCTCGTTGGTATATTGACTTCAGTGAGTCTACAGGATATATCTGCATCATGGAAAATCAATATATTAAGAGCTCTGTTGTATATCGCTGGGGTTCGTACCATGACCCAGCTAAGAAGTCCGCAAAGCCCTCCAGCTGCCGCAATTGCAAGAGGACCCGCTTCTGAGCCAGTTGAGCTCAGGACTTGTTTCGCAGATTCGTAAATCTATACCTGGTCAGCAATAAGTCCGAATCATGTATCTTCCTATACACTTACGGTAAAGTAAATGGCAGTCCCAAGTGTATCTCGTGCTATCCAATCGTCAGTGCGCAGTTAACGAAATTTGAGAGAGGTATTCAACCAAAATGTAAATGAAATCCGGAGTAGAGCCCCCGGAGCCCTCTCGTTTTTATGATATACTGTGCTGCTTGCGCCGTTCCCTTGGCCTCATACTTTACTCGCTCAGTAGATGGCTCATCCATACTTGTGGCTCTCGACCGGGACATTAGGTATTCGATTTGCGCAGATAATTTTGTGAACTCAAATGGGCCTACAAAATTGGTGAGTTTCATCCATCCAACTCAGGGTAACTATGCTTACAAGCAATTGCTGTTATAGTGGCACCCGCGGTAGCTCCACTCATTGCCCATCGCAGGGCATCCCCAGGCTTCGGTAAGGACCCGGAATCCTCCGCACCACGCGCAGTAACTGCATTCGGGCCGAATACTTTCTGCATCAGGTCCCCATAGAAATCCTTCGAGTTGGTATATATCGAGAAACTGATGGTTCTGACCAATGTGACGGATGCTAGAGGTGCTAAACTTCCTATTTTGTATACAAAACTTTAGTAACAAGTCTCGCATAGGAAGCATTCCCGTGGATTACCTCTCCAAAATCCTCCCATGCCCTCGGTCTGATAGGTTTGTTGAATACAATCCGCAAATGAGTGGAATTTATAGCTGCAGAGCGGGTGTTGTCAGAAATTGGGCTTCATTTCATGCCACGGAGGGCTTCATACGCTTGCATTCGGGTCTTGACAGAATCTAGAGGGAACTGTCAGAGTACGGTGTCAGTTCATGAGTCGCAAATATCGTCCTCCCAATCGAGCGACCTACAGCGATGAATGTGGACAAGCAGCTGCTGGCCGATGCAGCAACCTCAGTCTGGTACCGCTGAATGAACGCATCGCTGTTGGCTCGTAAAGCCTGAGGTCTCAACGGAGGTGTATTTGTCAAGGAGCCTGGGATCGCGGGCGGAGGTCGAACATATGCTGGCGAACTCGGGGTATTATTCTTTTGTGGAGTCGTATCTTGGGGCCCTGACATTGTAAGGGAGAGAACGGAGATCTAGATACTGGGCCAGCAAGTACTCGAAACTAGGTATCGATTCAAGGCTGCGGGTCGATAATTGAGCGTCCAGAGAATTTCCGACCGTCCATTGAAGACCTTAGCTGGATTCCTTGTTTGCCTGCTTCTCCCTCCGGACCCTTGATGCTCGAGAGATGACAATGGGCTCAGGATTCCTGCGGGATAGCCCCGTCCTTTAGGCCTTAGTCGATCCAGACCCAAGCGATTGAGAAGAGATGACTTGAGTTTATTCTGCGCTACGTACAGGTCCGAAACTAGGCTGCAAGGTTAGCCGGCTGGTGAAGCCCACGAAGGGTTGAAATACCTACTCGAAGGCGGGGCTGCAATTACAGGATTGGTTGTGGTTGTGGTTGTGGTTGTGGTTGTGGTTGTGGCCTGCATCTGGCATCCATACCAGCATACCAGCATACCAGCATCATGGGTTTTCGCTATGGCACCACTATGGGTACTCACTCACAAATGTATGTACGCTCAAGGTTCACGTTGCAGCGTGCGATGATAGTTTATGGGTTACCCGAGTACCACATAAGTACTTGTACTCAGTACTCTAGGTATCCGTATCTACTCTACAATATCGTTTATTTATTCTCACTACGATGAATGTATGCCTATCGGAAAACCCCATCCTTTACCGCAGCAGGGGAAGGTAAATCCAAGTGTAGCCATGATCAATAATAGTTATAGTGGTCAATTAGTCGTAGTGCAATACCCCAAATAATATGTACATCGCTTTATGCATAGGTAAACATTATGCGTGCATGGCCTTACATATGTCAAGTCTACGGAGTATACATTTGCATATCTTAGCATATGCACGCATATTCTGACAAGTCTACTCCGTATTATTCCCAAATAGGGAGGATAAAAGATAAGCCTCTGTATCCACTGATATACTAGTACATATTGTTGAAAAGTCACGGTGCTATCATTATCATGACATCACTGTTCTTTGTTGCTGCTGTTATTTACTCTTTCATAAAGCCAGCTCCCGTAAAGCTGGATAATCTCGAACTTCTCGAGGGGCAAAACAACTACGAAGATTGGGCATCTCAGGCGTCCATCAAGTCGCTGACCTCTGTCTACTCTCCACACAATTCGAAAAAGACAAGTCAGTGGTGGGCTTTATGGAAAGGTTTGATGGATGACCAGTGGACTAGGGTTTACCAGGGCCTGATCCATATCGCCAGAAATTCCGTGCATTCGGATTATGCGAAGCGCGATTTTCTTCTGGCAGCACTCAACAAACATTATATACCCCAGTCCCCAAGTGTTGGAATGTGCCTTACGCCACTCTGTTTACTCCAACATATCCTTACCGCACAGCATGTGAGAGATGATACTCGAGTGACGTAACATCAATCATGTATATAGATAGATGATGAAGCTCATCACAGATTCCATATTTTTTAACGCATAACGTTCAGATATATATGATCTAGGTGAAGTGTCCCTTCATTGGCCACATATGTGTACTCTGATATAACTATATATAAGTAGGTGACATGTAGATACACTTCGAAGTAATGTACCTACCACGGTCTTGTGTTTTAAAAAAAACCTTGCAAATAACCTCTTGATATACACTTCATTTGTAGAACACTTGGCTTTGTTCCGTTCTCATTGCTGGGGAGTTAATATTTTGGATGCTTATTTTTGGTATTTTTCACACCTTTCTCACAATATCCAGACTACACAGATATATTGGTCTGTATGTGCCAGACCAGTCCCGACGGACTCTTCTCATATCGGCAAGCTATGTGATCATGAGTTGTTTAAAGGGTGGTACGTAACAACACCCGCCTTGATATACATTAGGTGCAGTTGTCTGTGTAACAGCGTGGACGCAATACATGTGCCATAAGCAGGCTCTCTACCTAGGTATACCCCACCTATACCCCACCTATACCCCACTCCCCCGTATATTCTGTAATCCTGGGGGCTGTTTGTTACCTACTCCTAATTCGTGTGCAGATACCAACCCCCCTCTGGCGGGCCAGGACGCGTAATGCAGCGCCCGGCGCTCGTGTTTTCCAACAGCAGCGAATACCATGACAGAACAGTGTAGACTTCTACCTTTGCGAGTAGCATCTCTGCAGCCCGGAAGAGCGGCTCGCAGTGTACCCTGACCAGGAGCGCTGTAGAGCATAGGTAGACCAAACAATGTGAATCTAAAAATCTCGGGAATCTGGCAAACTGTTACTTATAGCTGTTTACCGTACCCTGTTTTACGGTAGACTTTCCAGCTGGTGAAATTATATATACACTTGTACTTCCAATCAATAACAGCGCAATCCCAAGCTCTTTGTCGTTTCCAAGCAGCTCCTGTCTTCCCCCCGCCCCCCAAATCGTGCAGCGTTTAAAATTACAGTGCCTGGGTGATCGCTCTCTGCAAAAAGCTCTCCTTCAGTCAAGAGAATCAGGAGAACCTACAGTTTCCATCCCCCGTGGTGGGTCTCTGGTTTTTTCTTTTAAACCCTGGCACTCCCTTCGTGATACCCATCGCTCGTCATTCATTCTATCTCATCGGTCAGGGTTTGCTTTGCTTGACGCAGGAACAACCTTTTTATTGCTTAGGGGTCGGCTTTCCTGGTTGACAGGGTTATTATCCACCAAGACTCCAGGTGCTACAATGAAAGTACCAATACCAGTGGCTTCCTTTGCACTTTTGGTGTCTATATTTTTTCCGAGCTCGGTGCAAGCTAAACCACAGCTTGTCGTCCCAGATGGAACGCCCAAGGTTGTGTCGTTCCCATTTACAAAAGTCAATAAGAACCCATACAACATCCCATATCGGAACAGGAGGTTTCGCAAAAGGGCAGATAAAACGATCCTTCAGATCGTTGACAATGCAGTATGCGTCCGATGTGAATTAGTTGTGGTAATATAATGATTGACATGACCTCATAGGACTATCTATACTATGCCAATATAACCATTGGAACTCCACCACAAAAATTACGGCTACAGTGAGTGAAGGATTCCTCAGTTCAATTTTGGCTTCGCTAATGAGGCAATAGCATTGATACAGGATCCAGTGATTTATGGGTCGAGAGTACAGAATCCACATTTTGCCAGGACTCTAGCAACCCATGTGCAAGGACTGGGACCTGTAAGTTATTTCGCAAACCTACATTAGCCTGCTTCCTGGCGCTGATTATATGTCAAGACGACCGCGACTCGTCGTCTTCGTACAAATATGTCAACAGTGACTTTCACATCTCCTATGCAGACAAAGAGTTCTCTCAGGGTGATTATGCGAAAGAAACGTTTGGGGTGGGCGATGCGAAGATCACAGGCCTACAGTTTGGTATTGGGGTTGAAACGACATCCTCGGAGGGCATTATGGGAATTGGGTACAACACCAATGAGGTTCAGGTTGACTGGCTGGGGAAGGATCCCTATCCGAATCTCGTAGATTTAATGGTAGAACAAGGCCATATTCAGTCTCGCGCCTACAGTTTATGGCTGAACGACCTTGATGCGGATACTGGTGAAATTTTATTCGGAGGAATCGACACGGCCAAATACATAGGGAAACTGCACACTATCCCTATCGACACAAGAAAAGGAAAATCGTCGCCCTCTGACTTTATGGTCACCTTGACTGGCGTTGGTCTCACTAATAATATTAGTCAGACAATGTCTTTGACTAGTAGCAACTTTGGGATACCTGTCCTGCTTGACTCTGGGACAACTTATACCTATATACCCGTGAGCCTTTACCAGAAACTGGCTGCCGAGATTGGGGTTCAGTATGTCTCTGGAATCTCGGTTGTCGCTTGCAGTCTGAGGGACTACAATGGAACTGTTGATTTCGGTTTCTCGGGGTTCCAGATTAATGTCCCCTTCAACGAGCTGGTGGTCGACGCTTATGACATATACGGTTCTCCAATAACTTTTGATGATGGCGAACAATTATGCTTCTTTGGCATCTTTCCCGAATCGAACTCGGACGGTTCTTACGTCTTGGGTGACACATTTCTAAGATCAGCCTACGTTGTATATGATTTGGACAATGCCGAGATCAGTCTTGCAAATGTCCATTTTAATGCTTCTGAGAGGTAAGCAATTCGTGGCATTCTTCAGGACTGTCTTGGGTAATCTAACTATCGTAGCAACATAATGGAAATTGGTACTGGCAAGAATGCCGTGCCTGATGCGTCAGGCGTGGGAAATCCTGTTACGCTGGAGTTTACCGGAACTAGGTTGCCGCACGACACACCGACTATCACGCAAACTGGCAACATAGAAGCAACAGAAACTCCGTCTATTGCGACACCTTTACTCACACCTGCTGTTGGAGGGGTCATTGGAGCTTGGCTTATGATGTGGTCCTTTTTGGCTTAGAAATCCAAAGGACATATATCAATGGGACTTGTTGGCGCACGGAGAGCTTAATGAATGGGAAAGCTGGGACACGGCGTTACGGTATGACTTTGAAGGGTTTGTAAGAACTTAGACACTTCCGCCTTTGTATTACTATGATGATCCCCCTTCTCCTTTTCTCCTGTATTTCGGGTAGCCTCTGTTTGCGGAATGGCTATTCCTGAACATAGATTGGGTTCTTTTCTTTCTGCATAAGGTTCTTTACTTTGTTTGGATTCGCATGGCTAACAACGATCTCATTTTTCATCCTGTACAGGGCGTTGGCGCGTGTTCTGAGGTAGTCCGAGATTTTGGGGTACTTTGGTTTAGGCTTTTGGAGGACATGCTCAAAAACACTTCGTTAATAAATCGGTAGGGTTGGAGTTGTGTTGAACCTCATTCAGGCTCCCCCAAACTCCGTGTGCCCTTTTTGCCTTCAGCCTGACAACGAGAAATGTACTACTAACCCAGAAATCCTGAGGGCAAACACCCCAGTGCATGTATGGGGAGGGATTGGTGATCACGCTATAAACAGTTGGGGAGACATGTTGATCTTGCACAGTCTTGCACAGCATCCTTTGAGTTGGAGCAGCGTGCCAACACCTTCGAGGATGCGCATGTGAGTGAAGCCAATTTCCTGTAAAAAGTTTGTCAGCTTCGTT
>Ga0307514_10000759_pt1 | contig 53797 bp, 67 predicted proteins | sample 16_EM_MG_FD_203088 | JGI IMG/M metagenome (GOLD analysis project Ga0307514, IMG submission 203088) | Populus trichocarpa ectomycorrhiza microbial communities from riparian zone in the Pacific Northwest, United States - 16_EM | ecosystem: Host-associated > Plants > Roots > Unclassified | place... | reverse complement strand
GTGGTGGAGGGGGTGGTGGAGGAAGATCTTCTGTCGGGGGATCGGACATCCCAGGCAGTGGAGGGGGTGGCGGCGGCGGCGGGGGATCCGATTCAGCCTCCAGTAGCATTGTGGAAGGCGTCACAGGACTGGGGTTTATTGGAGGTTGTTGTCCCCTGGCAGCCAGCTTCTTACGCAGTTGCTCCGCGAATGTTATGCCTCCACCAGAGACACCGTCAGCCTCACTGACAGATGTTGGCTGGGTATCCTCTGTAAGCCCCGACGAACCACTCTGGCGGGGCTCGGTTTCGTCCTCATTGTCGTCGTGACCTGTGATAACATCGGAAGTAACCAGAGGTGAAGAGAAATCTACGAGAGGGCGGGCACCGCCCGGTCGTTTCGGTGATCCCCGGAGACTTCGGGCTCCCGAGGACGGTGGGATCTGAGCAAAGAGATTAGTTGGCAAGTTTCTCGCTGCAGATGGCAGCACATACAATGTTGGCGCCAGCAGCAAACTGCTGCTCTAGTTGTTCTTGTGCCTCGGCGTCATCGGCGTCCATGAACTGAGACAGGCGCCCGTTCTGCGCTTCTGACAGCCTCGTAGACTTGGCACGTTTCTTCATAGAGGAATTTGCAGGCCGTCTACGCAGGCTACCGTTTCTGGAACCTCCCCCAGAGTCATCCTCGGTATCGGATTCGTCGAAACCACTCGCGTCACCCTCACGTTTCCGTCTTCGCTTGTCGCGGCCTTCGAGAATGCTAATCGTCTTGTGACGCTGGAGGTGTTTCTCGAGGCTGTCGATCAGGGTCTTCCTATCCATACCTCCGGAATTCTCGAAAACCTTCTCAACGCCCTTCCCAACCTCCTTCAGCATCCTAAAAAGTTCCATGATCTGAGCCTCGAGCTGTGCAATCTGTTCTTCGTATCCAGCCCTCTGCGTCTCGAGTTTCCCCTGAAGGCGAGCGGTATTGGCACGAGAAACTTGAAGTTTCTCCTCCAATTGAGCGATCTGCTCTTTTAGCTTACCGACCAAACCATCGGCGCCCTGGGAGATCTCGGTGTCAAGGGCATCCTTCTCAAGTTTGAGCTGCAGCGCGTAAGCTCTAGCCTCAGCGGCTTCGTCCTCGATGGCCTGTAACCGATCTGCTTCGTTGAACTGAGCAATTATCCGCTCAACAGACTGCCCAAATCTATGCTCTGCTCCCGCCAACTTCTTGTCCAGCACAACATCCGCTATGATGGAGTCGATCAACTGGTAGTAGTGTGTCAGGGCAGGCCCATCTTCTCGAATGAGCAGGAGATGTTGCAGAAGAGACAATAGGTAGTCCTTGGCTTTCAGGTTTTCAGTCTTCGCCTGTATAGCTTTGAACACGTCTTCTGGGCTTCGGAGGTCCTTCAGGAACTCCTGATCGAGGCGTTCCCGAAGGTTCCGCTCATCTTCGTCAAGAGTTTGTTGAAAAATTTTCAGGAGCTTGTCGAGCGGCATATGGCCAAAGGCGCGCAGAAGTTCCAGGATCCGGTGCAACCCGGCCGCCTCCATCTGGGAGCGGTGATGTATGCGCAAATCCAGGTCATTGCAGGCGACTAGAATACCATTCATCATCACCATGCAGGCGACCTATAAGCGCGTTAATGACCGAACTGGAACAGGGAGAACGGGTGCACAAACAGCATAGTCATTCATCGAGCTATCTGGACCACCACCTCGCCGGACATCGTCGCTGGCCCCGACCAAACTTCCCATGACACCCCGTCCAGAGAAGGACTGTTCCATTGATTTGAACCAGTATGCGTACGGTGTTGTAGCCTCGTTATTCGCAGCACTGAGGGTTTCCAGGCCATTGAGGACGAGGGGGAATGTCTGAAAGTCCCGATCATAGATGAAGAAGATCAAGATATCCGTTATTGCCTTCCTTGTTTGCAGATGCGGGGTATTTAGCGATGCAGCGACTTGGCTGACGATTGCCAGGTGGGTATACGCTTCCTGCGCACCGAACTAACAGCGGGCTTAGGTGAAATGTATGAGAGTGACGCCTTCAGCTTACTTGGTTGTTGAGGATTGTCTTGATACACTTGGCGATACCGAACTCTAGTTGAACATCCTCGTTTCGCCTGAGAATCTGTTTCAACATGACGGGAAGAAGTACGACAAGGTACAGAATCACCTCTTGTTCCCCTTCCTTGATATCTGCGCAAGGGCCTGCGCAAGTACAGAAGTACCCTGTATTGAAACGAAGTGCCTAAACCAGCTAAAAAGACATCAGCGACACCAGGGGAAAAAAATTGGAACAAGGTTTACCTCAGCTGATTGCTACGCAAAGAAACCTCCAGACTCGACGCTTGCTTTTGAGTGATAGTTCGGTCCATGAACCTTTGAATGTACCACTCGGGCGAACCTTCAGCAAAGGGGACAGATTGACCGGTCTCTGCTTGTTTCTTGGTTTGGTGTTCACGCCTACGCTCCTCGGACCACCGAAGATGTTCTGAATTATACACCATTTGCCACTTTTGGTCGATGGTCATATTGGGCATATTATCGCCAAGGTCCAAAGAACGCTTGATTTCTTGAAACAACACCTCGATCTCCTCGTCGTTGTTTGGTCGAGGAAAGTAAAAGTCTTCTGCATATAGATTGTGTCGGACGACATGGAGGGCATTGCCAATGTGGGTCGAGTGGTGGTGTTGGGAGGTTGAATCAGAGACAATGGAACGGGTGTTCGCGGACATTCGATCGGACCGGGTGGTAGCACGAGAAGTCGGCCGAGCGGTCTGTTGGTTAGAACCCTTGCGCTGCGAGTGGTAACCTCCGAAGTCTGTGACAGAAGGACTCCTTCTCCCTGATGATACCGAGGTTTCGCTCACGCTCGTGGTTGACCGGTGATGAAAGTAGGTCTTATCGGACTCGCTGTAAAGGGTGGACGATTCCGCGGTAGACGGAGAATTCACAGGCGAAATTGGTCTGGTAGCAGGGTGCGTGTTATACAAGTGATCTCGTTCCTGCTTCGAACGATGCAGAGTGAAGAGGTTGAGCTCGGTACCGTCGGTAGTGAGGGCCGGGTTTGTGTTTGGTGCAGAAATCACATTAGGTACAGAACCGCGAAGGCCCTGTGAAGTCGTTCCGACATGAATGGGCGAGCGAGAAGGGGCGAGTTCTTCATATGGCTTGGAGGCACCGAGCTCAGAGGCTGTTGACGCAGAGGATTGGCGAGGTCGATTCTTTTTACGAGTGAGGAATGAGGCCATACTAGAGGCCAGAGGGTAGCGGTGGTAGTCCTTCCAGCGCCGTGGTCGCCGTGAACGCCAATGGTGTTGAGAGGCGGAGGGGGAGTGGTTATAACCTGAAAGATGATGGGAAGCACGTTCAACGTTACTTGTCCTCTTCCACCACTCTCTTTCAAACAATGGCTTTCCGCACCCTCTTCGTTGCTTGCGCCTTATTTTCTGTCGCTCTCGCTCAGTCTACAGAGCTCCAGCTGGAAGGCATTGAAGCCCATTTCATCAACGCACAACTTGTCCCCGTCCCCATCCCGGCGTTCGAACCGACAGCAATCCTCGTGGCCAACTTCCAGGGTCTTGGAAACATTACTCCGGGTCAACTCGTCTCGAAAAATGGTCAGAATCTTCAATGTTGACCCTCCCATTTGTCCGAGGACTGAATGATTCTACAGAAGTTACCAGCGCCCCTAACCTCACCCTGACGCCCGCCAACTCGACCATAACCTTTGATGGAAACTACACGGTCGCGATGATCGACCCCGGCGCCGTTGGTTCTGACCAGAGCACTGGGCAGAACCGCCACTGGCTCGTCAACGGTGCTAAGGTTACTGGTGAGCGCCCCTCTCACGTCCATCTGACAGAGCGCTAACTTCCTTCTGCTAGATAACAAGCTCACCTTTGAAGGTGCAACCACGATCACCGAATACGCCGGGCCCGCTCCTCCTGCCGGTTCTGGACCACACAGGTCAGTACATGAACAGTCTATCTTCTTTACCTAGCCCTCCAACGCGATTACAGGTACACCATCGTCGTCTATGCACAGGGCAATGATTTCGCCCCTCCTCAAGACCTCTCTGGCCCTGTTCCGGGGGTTGAAAAATTCGTCTTTCCTGACTACGTGAAGAACACCAACTTGGGACCACTCGTTGCTGGGATCTATTACACGGTTGAAGAAGGCACTACCACCGCTTCCATCCCCGCCACTTCCTCTGTTGTTTCTTCCACTCTCCCAGCTGCCCACCTCTCTAGCTCTGGAAGTTCTTCCCGCACTAGCAGCGGATCCAGCCCCACTGGCACCAATAGCAGTTCCGGCGGTGCGATGGGCAATGTCATTAACGGCTCTCTCTTGGGCTTCGCTGCTGCCTTGACCTATATCATGTTGTAATTCCGATCTTCGTGTGCGGCAGGCGTCCGCTGGGCACTCCGCAGAGGTCCCTAATACTTATCGCCTTTATATCTTATACTACATTTCTTGGTTCCGCTTACTCCAATCGTTCATACATATCCACCTTACGGGAAAAGCAGAAGTGAAGCGAAGTAATGAATATGCAACACACGGATAAGGTTATAAGGTCAATCGCTACTTTTAAAATCCAACGAGTCCGCTCGTCGCATCTCAACTGGCACCATTATAACGTTCTCGTGCCACTTCGTGGGCGTTGGTATACGAAGAGTAGCCGCTGTTGGACAGGGACTCGATGTCCTTACCCTTGGATGCACCGAGCCCCACCCCTTGTGTGTAGATGGCTGTTTGTCTATAAAGAACAAAGTAAGCAGCAGAAAGGAAAGGAAGATGTCCGACGTACATGGGATCGACCCTCCCTTCGCCTTTTGTCCCCAGGCCTGTGCCTTCCATCCAGCCCATCATCTTCAACAACTTGTTCCCCACATTATTCCCGTCTTGACCTGGATTGAGAGGGGGAGGTGGTGGAGTCGGAGGCTTGGGTGGGCCAGGCGCGGTACGTCGGCCGTTACCGGAAACCCCGCCACCTGAGCTAGATGATGACACGGGTGCGTCTGGTTGATTATGCATCACTCGTCGCTCTGAAGCTCGGTCGCGATACTTTGGTGCCTGGTCGTCTGTTTTTTCCTCGCCCTTGTCGATGGTCAAACCCTTTAGTTGCGCAGCTTTGACTTTCTCCCTGGCGGTATCTCTCAGGTTTGCGTCCTTGTAGTTTTTCTGTTTCCGGATTTAAAACACGTAGAACATGCCGTAAGGGGGAAAACGGTACTTTATGGAGGCCAGACTCGTTATTGTGTCGCTTGAGTTGCTCGAGTGACTTGAACTGTCGAGCACAAAGAAGACATGCCATAGTCGTCGTATTCGAAAATTCGAATTCAGTTTCTGGCGGGAGCTCCTCGGATTGCGGGGTCTTCGGTTGCTCTATGGCCTGGATCTTTACGGTCTACAGTGCAAAGTGGTGAATCATGCGTGATCCAATTTAACAAGGGTCAGCCCACCGAGTCTGATGAAAGCATGGCCAGCGGCTTGTCTTGATTAACCTCTTGGACATAGTTCCACTTGTTGATGTTGTTTGTCGTCTAAATAGAACGAAAGTAAACACTTCGAGCCTGAACGGAAAATTGCATATCAACAAACCTTCTTACTGGCAATGAGCGGAGCGACTTTCTTAGGGACAACAACTGCGTGTGACGCATCGTCAATTCACACATCCAAAAGACTAATCTTGCGCATCTCGAGGCATGAGACAAACCCTTGGAATCTCCTGCGTTTGTAGAATCATCTCGTCCATCCCCCTCCTCTGCGAGTGAGAAGCCCAGCGAGACAGGTGCAACCTTTGATGCGGAAGAGGCTACGAAGTGATTAGCCAAACGACTCACGGGATCACTACTAGTTTACCTGTCAATGCCGGTTTACTTGCAGACAAACCACCCTTATTGAAGCTCAGGGTGACAGGTTTGTCGGATAAGGGCAGGGTGGTGGCTTCTTTGGGCGTGTCTTGGGTTGTCGCTGCCGTCGTTATCAACACCAGAGAACGAGAACTCGCCAGGCTGATAACTAACCTTTCTTTTTCTTCTCTTTCTTCTCTTTGTTAGCCTGCTCCTGGCCGGAATTTGTGGGCTGTTCGACTTCGAACTCAATGACAGCGATCATTGAACCCTCGTCCCAGTATTTCACATGTGCGCCTTCCTGGCCACCGAGAGCCATCGAAGAAGGGATGCATGAATCATCCTTGAGGGAGTAATCGGGTATAGGTTGGAATGAGTACGGATGAGCGAAGGATGCCGCTACTGGTCTGTCGGAGATACGGAATCCGTTCGGGTGAATCTGCGGCGCCATTGTTGCGGCGAGTGTGGCTGACGCAGACTAAGAAGGGTGAGCAAACAGCTCCCATACATGAAGGGGACGAAGGTGACACCTGTTGGTCGACGAACTCGACAAAAGCAAACCCCCAGCTCCCCAGGGTCACCTTGTCCTTGATGAGAATGATTCGCTTCATTCCTTTGGCACCTTCCTTTCCAATCCCCGAGGAGGTCTTCATGGCCTGAGCAATGGCCTGGGGACCAGACAACGGGTCAAGGCCGCGGAAGAGTAGGACCGGGGATTGGGAGTTGCCAATGTCTCTTGTCCCATCATTGGATGATTGGAACCTCCCCCCGCGGCCCTTGTCGTGAGGAGTTGCGCTCTGAGAATAATCAATCTTCACCCTTCTCCCGCTATGCTGGGTGCCCGTCTCCAAGGCCTTGTAGAACGCAGCCGTGGCAGAGGCACCATGCGACGCAGGGGGCGGGATCTGTATAAATGGAAACAGGGGATCCACGAATGCTTTCGCGTGTTCTGTGCTCGTGAACTGCGCAAAGCCGAATCCCTTTGATACACCTTGTAGAAAATCCCAGGAAGAAGAATACGTCAATCAAAGCGAAGGGAGCAGGAGACGAATGGGGCAAGTGCCTGTTGATCTGTCTCGGATTATCGTGACCGACTCGATGCTGCAGCTGTTGCTGACGAGGTAGGCTTGAAGCTGCAAATAAACATAGCCCTCAGTCCTCAGAATCGGTGAATGCAGCGATGGCCCAAAACATACATCTGATTCGGTAAAGTCTGGATCCAAGCCCAAGAAGATTACGTGGGGACTGGCTTCACTGGGAACCAGCCTCTTCTTGTTATAGCCCTCCCCACCCCCGTGCCCCTGATCATTGCGCTTCGAATATCCGCCGCTGTAGTCGTCGTACGCCTTCTGGCCGTCGTAGCCCTGGAAAATGTGAGCTCAAAAGAAGTGGTGAAAGACATTCCCGAAAGTGACAGACCCCGTTGTTGTATTTCCTTCGTTTCCCCTCAGTGTAGTAGTCGTCGTCTCGACCGCGGGTGTTTCCCCTGGGACCATCGTTCCACGACGAATAATCGTCTTGCTGCCAGGAATCCTTTCCTCTGTCCCATTCTCTGTCTCGGTCGTGGTAAGACATGGTGATCGTCAAGGAGTGAGCGAGGGCGCCTGAGAGTGTGGCAAATTCCGAGACTCGCGACTTGCATTTGACCTGAACCAACATGGGTGGACACGGTAAGCCTCACAACTTGTCGAGACCTGGAGACCATCTCACTGGACTTGCACAGGATACGTTAAAGTATGTCTGTGCCCGCCGCAGCTCGTCGTCTGACTCACCCGCCCAACCCCCGGGAACTTGTAGCATGACCCAGCGATCGAGCGGTGGAATATCATGGTCAGTACTCACCTTCCGGATGCCTTAATTTCCGCTGAGTGGACCACATACCACAGCGAGAGGACGTGTACAAACACTTCAAGTTCACTCCGAGAGCGACCGTGATTTCCATCCTCGGGCTTTTCGTTTTCCCCGCATCCATCTACTGGGTCGCTGCCAGCACCGACGTACGTCCTACAAAAACAACTCATATATATACGCAATGTCTGCTCACTCAAACAATGCAGTTACGGTGGAACTGGGGAGGGACAAGGAAAGGACAACCTTTCGCAATCAAACCCTCAGAACCTACTCCTGAAGTCGAGTAATTAGTGGTGACTAGAGTCTCTTGCAAAATTCGATCGCTATCTTGCACCCTCCACCAATGACTGTGCTCAGCAACGCGTGAGCGGGAGCCCTCTGCGAATCGTGAACCACCGCCGTATCCAAATGCTCCAGTTCATCATCCCTGAACTCCTTTATTACTTCTCTTAAAAGAGGTAGACTTGGGTGATCGGGGAAATCCTCAAGGGCTTGGAGTTGGCTGTAAACAAGCTGTTAGCATTATTGACGACGGTTTTTTTTGGAGAAGAGACGTACTCTTGGTAGTGTTCCCCGATGACTGTCTCCACCGCTTCCGTACATGCCATAGCGGCTTCCTTCCCCATGAGAGCGGTGACAACACCTAAACCGTACCCAGCAACCTGAGCGACCTCCCACAAGATAGTTGGTCGCACGTGGTGCTGCAGTTGCATCTTGTTCATAACGCTGAGATGCTTCTTCTCTTGGTCCCACATTTCCTACCTCGAGTCGGTCAACAGACCAGCGTGAGACGGGATGGACGCACCTGGATCAGTGGACCGTACTGAGGGTCCCTCTGGAATACCGCGAGCTGTCCTTTGTAAATGTAATTTGCCGCCACTTCACCTGCTTGGTCGACTCTCAACGCACTCTCGAGTTCTTCACGTTGTGCCTCGGTCAGGTTCTCGGGTGTTTGGGTAACGGATGGGTCTGCAGTTTTGGATGGATCAAAATATGCCGCTGAAGGCTGCGGTCGCGGGTGCGAAGCCGCAGACGTGTATCTGACCCGAGCGAGGGGTCGCGCAGAGTTCCTGGTCGCAGCCCAGACGAGCATCGGCGTGAAATCGGGAGGCCAGAAGGAACTGGACTCGATCAAGTGGGGATGGATTAACAACATATGTAACATTCGCATCAGTCGATCTCATCGTCTAACAACGCTTCCGGTATCTGTGTCTTCCTCGGTGGCTCCCTCGGTTCAGTCTGGTCCTTCACCTCCTGCTCCTTCTCCCTCCTTCGTTGCTCTGCCAACTCCTGCGCCTTCTTCTCCTTCACTGCAAAGCCCTTGGTCCCAATCCTTGTGCAAGTCGCCTCCAGAGTCCTCATGTTCACCAATACCAACACCCCCGTCTTCGAGAACTCTGGTATCAGGACGATCCTACACCTCCTCTTCCCCTCGAATCCATCCTCCTCCTCTATAAGTTCTGTTGAGAATTCAGGTTGATTCCCGATCACATAAAAGTCTGGTGTCACTGGCAGAATAAACGGCTCCAGATCAAAGTAGGGATGACACCACAGGGTATCCGGTGCTGTAGGCGCCATATGTCTCCATCTCAGGCTGTTCTCGGCCATTCGTATCCGGGTAGTCGGGGGAGATACGACGTACTTGTACATATCATCCAGTGGCTGCCCAGAGCTCACCAAGAACGTTCGGCTAAACGACGGGGGAGGTCGAGGTGGCTTCAACCTTGTTCTATCCGCATCACCCTCAGTCTCCGTGTCCGCCTCGGTCTCGGTCTCGGTCTCGGTCTCTGGTTCCTCGCCGGTGGCAAAGCGTAGGTACACAGGGTTCGTCTCACATACGAACGTACTGTACTCGTGTACTTTGCCAAACATTCCACGTGGAACTCGCTGTTGGGGCAGAATTGTTCCTGATGGGTCGGTAGGTCCAGGGACAAGGTGGATTGGCATCGCCCTAGCGACATCGAGCATGAAGGCCCCCAGCTGTATCGTAGGCGCTGTCGAGAAATTTATCACTTCCTGATTCTTCCACTGTAAACGATGATCTTGACCATTCAGTCGGAACGGTCCTAGTTACTCATTGTAACTCACCGACTTGGTATTATCTGTTTCTTCGTCTTCGGGTGGAAGCAGCACTACAGGTGCGAGGGAGTTGCCTGCGATAACCAGACGTGATATCCGTGAGGAAGTCTTGACGTCCGATTCTCCAACGAGGTATTCTGCCAACATGGCCAAAGTCACATCGTTGCAATTTTCGTCGTCGAGGGAAAGTCCGGATATAAATGCCACCAACTCATGTGTCACCCCACTGCCTATAGCACGAGTCAATGCTAGTTTGTTGTGGGGAGAAGGATGACGACGCACCATCTACATCCATCTTATCTTCCCCTTTGCTTGGCGGGACTACATCAGGATCCGCCTCTTGCGGTGGCATTCCAGCACAACACAAGTCGGCAACTTCAAAACCGCCGTCACTTGTTTCCATCCCCAATGCACCGACAATAACGCCGGTAACAAGGTTCTCCCTCTTCAAGCGATCACCAATCAGTTGCATCCGCCCAGATTCGTCTTCAATCATAATGGCATCCTCGGGTGAATGAAACTTGGTTCGTTCTGGGGGAGGTGGGATAGCTAACTATCGGGGATGAGCTTTGTAACAGACCATGGATCGAGATCAAGGACACTCACGTCGCTCGCAATGTCATCCATGACATTAGGTTTCAACGGCATTTCCATGTATATCGTCCCAATAATATAGCACAGTTCCCCTCTATTGACTTCCAACACCCGTTCGACATAAGGCGGGTTGCCTGTCCACACTAGTGTCAGCACACGGCCGCGATGATTAGGGCCAGAAGAAACAAGCCTGCGACGCCTCTCCACCTGGCTTTAGCTCTCGCCTGCACGAAGGACCGCAACAACTGGAGTCTCATGTAGTAGACGTTGGAATACTGATGCTTGTAGGTTTTCTTCGCATCATCGATCTCGTAAGATGGAATCCCCTCCTGTGGTTCTACCACGTAGGTGGAGGGCCGTTCGTATGTCGGGTGCGCGCTGTAATCGGTCTGTTACGTTGAAAAATACGAAAATGCGTACGCATACACTTGCCTGTCCGGCATGGTGGCAGAGAGCAATCAAGTCGCGTGACGTCACGCGCGCTGATCAAGGGAATTTGACATGGATGGTCACGGCATTTCTCCCGACCGGCAATGGATTCCAACGATAAACATCTGGAGACACCGCTTTTGTACTCATCACACATCTCTCACCGCCTAGGCATCGATGCTTATCTCAAACTAGAGGTACTTGCTGTCGTCCGTAGGAAACTCTTGAACTGATCTCCGTTGCCTCTAGAACCTGCAGCCTTCTCAATCGTTCAAACATCGGGGGATATCTCTCTTCATTCGACAATGCAAAGCGACGCACGGAGACGACCTTCATGTGATAACGGCATCTGGAGGAAATGCAGGAATCGCCGTTGCTTGTGTTGCCAATGTACTTGGTATCAGATGCACCGTTTTCATCCCAAACGGCGCAAGCCCAGACACAGTCAATTTCCTCAAACGAGAAGGATCAGAAGTCGTAATGGGGGGTGATTACTATATCCAGGCTTTAACAAGTGCTGAAGATGCCGTTGCTGCCAACCCCCGTGCGTGAGTTTACCGGGAGCAAACGGGATCTCATGGTAACTGATGTTATCTAGCGTCTTGGTCCCGGCTTATGACCATCCAACACTATGGGAAGGGCATGGGTCCATGATCGCTGAAGTATCACAGCAGCTAGACCGAAAACCGGACATGATCATCTGCAGCGTTGGCGGGGGTGGTTTGTTGGGCGGGGTGATCACTGGGTGTAAAACCGTAGGATGGGAAGATGGTAAGCATGGAGTACCATCGAGTGCCTGGTGGACATTGACTGACGTCAATTAAAGTTACTGTCGTCACTGTCGAGACCTCCGGGGCCAACTGCTTCTACTCCTCGATAGCACTGAACAATGACTGGATGGGTTCCTTTGGGGTCGCAAAAGAGGTCGACATTGTGACTGAAGGGGATGGCACAAAAATAGCACACCTCAAAAAACTTACTTCCAAAGCGACGTCACTAGCGGCAACATCTCCATCACCGGGCGTTGTTAAAATGGCGTTAGCCTGGGGAGGGGGTGTCAGGTGTCTGAGTGTCCCAGATGAGGTAGCGATGAATACGGCATGCTCTTTCGCAGGTAATGTTGTCATCACACATGACCTTCGGCAATCCAGCTGAAATACTGGTGCCTCGGTCGGTCGAGAACAGAGGAGCACAAGATGTTAACAGAATTGGCTTGCGCCGCCACACTGACACCAGCGTATGAGCCGAGGCTGATGGAACGTTTGTCGAAAGCGAATGATAAGCCAAAGACTGTCGTGTTCATCGTGTGCGGAGGGTTCAAGATTAACTTGAAGGAGATAGAAGAGTACCGGGTGGTAGTACAACGAGAGCTGGAAGCGGGGAAGAACGACTGGGAATGCGCGTGTGATGGAGAGAGGTGGAATGTCCCAAAGGCCACATCTGGTGAAATGTGAGGATCGGGAGACGTGTATTTTTAATCCGTGGAGCCTGAAGCGGCCTGCTGTTGTTCGCGTTCCAACTTGCGCTGTAACTTGTTGGCCTTGATCCGGTCTAGCTCTTCTTTGAGCTTGGAGTGATCAGCAGGTAATGCCTATAAATTTGGCGAGGTTAAGCGGGCTAAGAACGTTCGTGCATACGGGGATTCGCGAGCGCACCCGGACGGTCTTTTCCTCTGGTGGAAACACCTTATTCCTGTACTGTGGTTCGGGGCGGTCAGCCTACAATTCCTTGTAGAACAGCAAGGGTACTGACCGGGATAACGTTTTTCTGGTACCACTCCGAGTCACCGTACTTCAGCAGCATGAGGACAGGGAAGAAAACGTAGACCCCGAACTTGAAGACCTCAAGGTTAGGTCCAGCCATCGTAAGTTGCAGATCACGCGGATCACGTGGTATCTATCATGCTTGACATCATCGACCGAGGAGCCATAAATACTGCCAGTTGGTTCAGAATGTCCCCCATCGCTTTTGACCACCACCATGGCCCTCTCAAAGCACGTCCACCCAGACAAGCTTATCCAAGATTCCAGGGATAAGCGATCCGGTCACACTGTCCATTCTCTCACCGGAAACGATCCAGGAAACCTTTCGAACGCATATGGTGGGAGATACGGCACCTCCTCCACCCCAAAGTACAAGATCCCGTCCACCGTATTCTTCTAATGTCTTCAATCGATGGCTATTGACTAACACGCAGCGTAGGGGACAGATCAGGACACTGCATACAGGACCATCCACGACGAATTGTGTCTAGATGGTTCGCCCCTCCTCAAGTAAGGGGTTCATCCAGTATCGTTCTTCTTTTCTAACTTATGCCCCCAGCCTTGCTTCGTTTGTAAATACGTACATGCCTGAAAAGGCCGAAAAGCTGGTCCAAGAGAACATGTATAAAAATCTCATCGACCAGGATGAGTACCCTATGACGCGTAGGTCCTCCTCGGATGCTGCACTCCATCTCGAGTTACAATCGTTCCTCCCCAGAGATCATTCATACCCGTTGTGTTTCAATGCTTGCGGACTTGTGGCACGCACCCTCCACTCATGGGGCAATAGGGACCGCAACAACAGGTTCCTCGGAGGCTATCCAGCTCGGAGGTCTCGCCATGAAACGTTTGTGGCAGCAGAAGCGCAAAGAAAAAGGTCTTTCGATCCATGAGCCTGGTCCAAACATCGTTATGGGTGCGAACGCCCAGGTTGCTCTTGAGAAATTCGCCCGTTACTTCGATGTCGAATGCCGCTTGGTACCCATCAGCAGGGAGAGCCAGTACCGACTCGACCCCAAGAAGGCCATGCAATACGTCGACGAGAATACAATCGGCGTGTTCGTCATTCTCGGGAGTACTTACACGGGCCACTATGAACCTGTGAGCAAGATGTCCGAACTATTGGACGAGTACGAAAAACAAACGGGAATAGCTGTTCCGTAAATTTTCCCCGTTACTCGTGTCTTTGGCACAGCCTTTAATACCTCACCTAGGATCCATGTCGACGCAGCCTCTGGCGGTTTCGTCGCCCCGTTCGCAACGCCCAAGTTGAAATGGGACTTCAAGATTCCCAGAGTCGTGTCCATCAACACCTCAGGGCGTAGGTACTCTCCTAACCAGGTCAGGTGAATTCTCAACCTCGTGCTGCAGATAAGTTTGGTCTCGCTCCAGTTGGCGTCGGCTGGGTGGTCTGGCGTTCGAAGAGTTTCCTCCCGAAGGACCTCATTTTTGAACTCCATTATCTTGGCTCCGTCGAATATTCGTTTTCTCTCAATTTCAGTCGCCCCGCTGCCCAGATAATCGCTCAGTACTTTTTGTTCCTCCACCTTGGGTTTGCTGGGTACAGGGCAGTCGCTCTCCAAGATCTGAAGAACGCTCGTACGTTGAGCCGAGCCCTTGAGAATAGTGGCTACTACGAAGTATTGAGCGAGATCCATCGGCCGGCCCCCTCTTCTGTCGTGGGGGACATCAAGTCAACATTCAAGGTGGACCAGGAAGACGTCGAGGTTTGTATCCTCTTCTAGTAAGTCTTATCTGGTGCTGACCATCTCAAAGAGCTATATGCCAGGGCTTCCCGTCGTTTCCTTTAGGTTCTCGGAAGCTTACCGAACCAAGTACCCAGACGTCCAGCAGACATGGATCCAGACTCTCCTCCGTTCCAAAGGTTGGATTGTACCCAATTACGAACTCCCTCCTGACTTGAGCGAAATCGATATTCTGAGAGTCGTCGTCAGGGAGACGGTCAGTGAAGTATTGATTGAGAGGCTCGTTGCAGATCTCGTAAGTCTGCTCGCTAGTGCTCTTACCCCCTGGCTCACTGCCCGGTTTGTAGGTTGACATCACTGAGTCTCTTGCGAAATCCGACTCCCCGGCCCATTCTCTCAGTGTTCTCGCCCATGGACATGGCCAACGTCATGAGCTTCGCCGCGGGTCGCTTGACGAGAATTCAGGATCCAAGAGTACTGGTACCTACGCAAAACAGTGTTAAAAAAGGCATCAAGGTTAAGTAAGGAGAACGATAACCAGTGTATCACTATCACGTTGTGGCGCCACGCCGTGACAATACAAATGAACTTGTGTACGGAATCCGGTGGAACCACAATCTCTAAAATTGTTGAGGAATGTTCCCGGTGGGCGGGTGATATATGCAAAGTTAGAGTACAGGAAATTGGAATGATTGCAGACGGTGGTGGAGGGGTTCTAAGCTGAAGGATAACGTGAATAGTGAAGGGGGAGAAGAGAAAGTAACAGATAAGCAGAAATTCTACGTTATACGAATGGAACGTAAAATACACACCCCTAGCAAGGATTAAAAACAGTGAATTTGTGACAAGTGTTACACAAGCGATGGCCCGGATCGCGACGAAGGATGAGGTGATTGTGGATAGACTGTGTGGAATGCAAATGCAAATGAAGAGGGATTGAGCAACAAGTCCAATGCGTATGGTAGCATGTCAATGATGTGAGCGTGGGGCAATGAAAGGGGTAAATATGCAACTCTCCATGTCATGGTATTGGCGTATACAGAAAGAGGAGGGTGGTCAACGTTTCCGCTTTGCGGACGCAGGGACTTTGCGTGTCCTCAGGGGAACAGTGAACAGGTCATCTTCCACCTGTATCGGCGGAGGCGGAGGACCGGAAGGAACGTGTTCAGGTGGTGGTGACGAGGCTTCGCTAGTGTTGTCCGTGCTGGCAGGGGGGTCACGCAGGGTGGTGATTGGTGGGAGATCGTTGTTAGCGGTGTCGTGGATGAGCTCATCTTCTTCCTCCTCCTCCTCTGCACCGCCAAGTCCCAGCCCCTGTAGCGGATTGGCAACGGCATCTGTGTCGTGACCAGAGACATAACCTGGCTCCTCTGAGTTTAACAGATTAAACAGAGGGTCCGCACTCTGCTCCAGTTCGTCGAGTTCCTCCGTATTATCCGTCCTGCGTTTCTTCTTTGCTTTGAAGCTGTTTTCCATTCTGATTAAGACCGTTATGAGATAAGTGAAAAAAGAGCTGGGCGTACGCTTTGGGATTGGATTCCCAGGAAGGATCATGGGAACGCATGTGGAGGTTGAGTGTCGATCGGCGGGTGAAGGTCTTGTCACAGCCTGCGTCATCACACTTGTACGGCCGTTTGCCCGTGTGCGTTCGTCTGTGGCGTGCGAGACTACTGGAGTCACCGAACCACTTTCCGCAACCAGGGTATTCACAACAGTGTGGCCGCTCTCCCGTGTGGACCCGGATATGCACATGTAGGGCTGAGCGCTAAAGTGAAGTCGATACTGAGCATGGGTTTTCAGGATGTGAGGGGATCTCTTACCTGAATGAATGTCTTATTACAGCCATGATGCGTGCACGCAAATGGCCGTTCGCCGGTGTGTATGCGGGTGTGGCGCGTTAAATCGCTCCGCCGGGTGAAGGTCTTGTTACACAGCTCGCAAGTGTGTGAGTTCGTAGACGGCTTGTCCGAAGCCAGTGCTTTGTTCGCTGACTCCTCCGCCTCCGCCTGTGCCTCCTCAGTGGTAGGCGACACGTCATCCAGGGCGGATGACGGAAGGGAAAAGTCGAAGAATGGTACCGATGAGTCTTTTGCGGTTGCGAAATCAGTGGAGAAGGGAGAAGTATGTTCCGTCCGTCGGTCTAGATCTGACAGCTGATTCAAGATGTCGTCAAAGTCGTGGAACTGTTCCGGGCCAAGGATGGGGCTACTTGATACCTGGGTCGTCTGCGGGGTAGCGTGCCTCCTGGTTTCTTCTTGGTACTCATCATCTCCATCCCCATCATTCTCGTCATCTTCCCTGTATATGTACCTCGTGGCTTTCGGTAGGTTTGTTGCAGTTCCAGCCTCCGCCATCAGACTATGGAAAGTGGGAGCGATTCGTGTCGTTTCGCGTGCATTCTCGACGCCAATCGGGTCTGCCGCAATCGCAGGCTGAAAGTCACGCGTCTGGACAGCGTGGGCAGCCTGCAATACGGCGGCGAGATTCAGATCGGATCCGAAGCCGGGATCTACATGGTTGGAGGTGGAATAAGTTTCATCAGAGTGTCCAAGCTTGGCAGAAGATATTTCGTGGTGTGACAGGTCGACCGCGCTCTCCAGCAGGTTCGATATTTCGCGTTGGAGCATCTGGACTGTGTAGGTCTCGTCCGGTGAAGAAGGGAGGTCATCAGGGCTTGGAAATTGGCTGGTCGAGGAGGAGAGCCCGAGGACATCATTCCGGAAGACTTCCGAAAGATCCAACTCCGGGACATCGTGGTCGTTCATGACGGAAGAGAGAAGAGCCTGCGGCCTTGAGGGTGGGGGCAACCGCGGGCCAACTTGAGGTTGATAGTGGTCAACGAGTCGGATAACAAGGGACTACAAAGTCAAACGTATGTGGATTACAAACGGAACTCTAGTCTCACTACAAACGTGCTAATCAATGTCACAGTAACGCTCTAGGCTGTGACGAGCACAGATCTGTCAGGTACAACATCACGTTTAAGGCCCTTGACCTCCCCCATCACACTCCCTCTCTTCCCTCTTCCTCCCTCAAATATACCATGCCAACCGAACGAGCGGAAAGGTGGGATAAGCTTGATCTGAAACCCAGGCGATGGTGGGGTTACACGGCCTTTCTCTTCATCCTTGGAACTGTCTTACCGCCACTGGGTACACATCGTTCCAGTTACTGTCCCGGTCTATACTGACAACCGCCTTGCAGCTGTTGCAGCGAGATTTGGAATTGGAAGGGATTTCTGGATCAATGTTGTCCTGACATTGTGCGGTTACATTCCGGGTAAGCCCATCATTGCTAACAAGCCAAATCCGCATCATCTGAGACCAGAATAAGGCCATGGCCACAATTTCTACATACAGGTGCTTTCGAAACATCCTGGGAAATGGTGCATTATGTTGACTGGAAAACCTCACAACCAGAATATCAGGAACAACAAGAGTGACCGTAGGACGCCGAAGTGGGCTCAGAAATACGGACTTGTTGACATGACTGCACTTGAACGTCGCCGAAAGCGTGCTCAATGGGCCAATCGATACAAGGATAGAGCCCCCCGATCCACTTGGGAAGGCGCTGAGCTCGCGGAAGGCCAAGAACCTGGGAATTCGAGCGTGGATCTCTCCAACGATCACACCAATAACAATGCACGCTCTGGAACCAACGATGATCTCTGGCGCCCGGAGGACGAGCGGTATTATAGCAAAAACGAGAGCGGGAAGTCCCAGGGTCGATGGCACTACCCCGCAAACTTCGACGATGTTATCATGGAGACAGACCCTCCACGGAAGAAAAAGTCAAAGAAGGACCGATGGGCCAGGACCGAAGACGCTTACGTCAGGGAAGCGGAAGCTTCCGAGCGGCGCAAACGGAAGAAGCCGAAGAAGAACAAGTCAACCGTTGGCGAGTCAGACACCCATTCGAGAGCAAGCGGGTCGACCACAGAGTTCCCCGAAGACGCAGAGGGTGGGCTATATGTAGACCGGGCCAACACCAACCAATCCCATTCGGCTGCCCAGGATAGCACGAGGGGCGAGGAAGTTTTCAATCATCAATTCTGAGCGCATCTCGCAACCTCTGATTGCCGTTGATCCGCACATCTCACCCACACTTTCCCCCTCACCTAGCCTTGTATCGTCATGTGCTCGCTTATTTATTCCCAACTTTCTGTTCCAGTATAATTCGCCAGTCACTTCGTATGCAATAAAGCGCACGTCTGTCTTGAGATCAGATTGCGATGTTCAACTCGGCAGCTTGCTTCTTGCCGATATGCGCACCTCAAACCACACGTTTATGCAGTGAAGTCCAACGTCGCTGGTCGTACATTCAAGTCTCCTTTGCTCTCTCCTTTATATCTCACTCTGTTCATGCAGGCGCTTCTGCGGGTTCTGGTTCCGAACTTTCTTACGGACCGGGTTACACAGGCTGCCCGCTTTCAGGTCACTCGGCAGTGCACGAGAAAACTCATTGAATATGTTTCGATTGAGACTAGCGCCCGCGCTGAACATTGATGTAGGCGAAGCTTCGCCCGGTCGTATGGTAGGTGGGCGTTCATAAACTTCGGGCACACAGCTACAGCGCCGACGGTTTTCTCACCACTCCCGAGGTTTTCCGGTGTACGTGAGTGAGAATTGCGGGTTGAGAGATGCGGGTCTAATCCAGAATCTACAGTCCCCCATTGATTGTGGTCCGGCTGGATCTCGCGCTGCCGTTACCCCGAACCTCACAGTACTCGAGATTCCGGTTGGTTGCCGTGCGTGCTTCTGAGAGGTGTCTCAAGCAAATGGAACGCAACACGACCGACTCGAAACTTTCAAGTTACGTAGGGCTGGAAGTATGTCCGCGGTGGTTCGAGTGCGACTGCAGAGACTAACAACGACCTAAGCCTGGTGCACCTTCACTTTCGAACCCATCCTTAGCCGTTATACCACGCACTTTGTAACACCAGGCACATTCATATTGGGTCTCAAATTTCGCCGCATAAAACTGTCCCTAGCACTCGTTCATGCAATCTTCTACATGTCCACGAAGAAATACCTTCCAACACTGGCAAGTGATCTCGTTATGCCCATTGAGTCGTTGGCGAATAGCTCTGGGGCACAAGCATTAACCCCCCCCCCATCGCTTACCGTAAATCTATTCCCTCGCTATTATCTTTTCGGCATGGATTTCAACCGCGTTCTGAGGGATGTTCACTAGGACCTGTTCCGGAAGATATTCAAGAGTGGGGTATTTATGCGTCTGGGAACACACAGGAGGATTTCTGCGTATGTGTCCTACCCACCAGCAAAGACGCTTACACAAACTCTCTGTCAGTACTTCAATGTCCTCAATAAATACCTGAGATACTTACTAGCTGGTGTTGCTTTCCCATATCCCGCGATATACACTGGAGGGTTCATTACGACTGCCTGGAGGTGGGTCGTCTCTTATCTGCTGGCTCCATCTCAAAATCATTACGTTATGTGGGGTACGTCTAATCCCAGCTATATTCTCCGCGGAGGTTGTGGCACCCTTCCTAGGCACTTGATCTACCATCGTGTTACGTGGATCTTACACCTTTCATCCCACTCCTCACGCATGGGAAACCACATAACATTGCAGTTAATGTTGCCGCCGCCGAACCTCATCAGCAAACCGTGGAAAGTCTGGTAAACGATTATAACGCCGTGAGCATTGCTCAGAGAGTTATAATGCATTGTATCGCAATATGTGTCAGTTTTAAGCGCTGACCGCGAGCTGTACAACGAGTTATAATGGGTTACAATGGGTTATAAGCCCTTACCGGGGAAGCACTTCGATGACACGCGCATGTCAGACTTTCCACGACTTGCTGATGCTCACCACACATTTGTTCTAACTGGATTGTCTCTGCGAACCTCCGAGTTGCAACCGGTTCCCCCTCGCAGCCTACCAATTTCATATAGCAGACCACAGATCACCCTTCTGCAGTTGAGAGTGACGGTGGAAATTACCACCAGAGCGACTAGGAAGCTCCGAATTGAGTCTGAGGCTACCAGTGGTGGAGGTTCGAAGAAACGAGTTGTTCGGTCGCAGGACCTCGCTTTCTCGAATACCCAATGGTATCTAAACGACGCACTCGTACAGGTACTGTCGCTTCTCTTTGCAACGTCGAGCTCGCAACTGAAACTCCGCTAGACAGAGGGCCGCTCAGACCTCAGGCCTCATCCGGCATCAGCGAATAAACCCACGTGGGCTTACGAAGACCGTCGACCAATTCTCCTACCTCTTTACGTGAACTTCACAGCGTTCGACCCTGGGTTCAACGTTCAACTCTCGTGAGTTCCCATAACTTAGGCCAATGTCCTACACATCCTTCCATAGGGCGGATAACTCCGGCCACTCTTATGAGCGCCTTTTCTCCCCCAGCCCGTTCGTGCTGACCTCCATTCGTTTCCACACAACCGTTGGTGAATGCTTAATTCACGGTCCCAACTACAGCACAGGTAACGGGAGAAATGAGAACTGGTTCATCTACAGCGAACCCAAAGGCAACATGTTTTAGAGAATGGTCGATGTACAATAACATCAGGTACGATAGGGGCTAGAAGCCTGGCCCACAGCCATACGCGTCTTTGGGATGTTCCGACCTGTGACGTTCAGAACTGATGGGATCGTGGAGATAACTTCAGGTTTCCGAGCACAACGTTGGGCGTCGCTTCGGGAGTGGACATGGCTGGTTGCGATTACGCAGCTATGTGTGTACAAATCGAAGTAATTCCCAAACGACCGAACCGTTCAAAACAATCCAATCACCCTGCCAGACTCAGGGTCAAGCCCGACTTCCCAGAACCCGGGACGAGTGCCAAGTCCTGGCATGGTCTGCATGTCGCCCAGAAGCGGATATAAGAACCCAGCTCCTGCAGAAAGTCGAACTGCACGGATTGGTATGGTGAAACCTGTCGTCGAAGGCCCGGTCAGCAGCAGGGAAATATACGGGCCGATCCGAACGATCTCGGTACTGACCAGTTGGGGCACCCTTGAGCGAAGCATCGTGTGAGAACGAATACTGGGTCTTGGCCATGCAAACTGAACGCAACGAAACAAAGGTGTTCGATTGAGTTGTACATGGAGGGCCAGAGGGAACCTTGTGACTTACTAGGCAGGCCGCTGAATCCTTGGCGGGTATATGTGTCTATCTGTGTGCGGGCAAGGTCGCTGAGTGAAATTCCGTCGGCACCATAGATCTCTTTGCAGATGATGTTGATCTTCTCCTCAATAGAGAGATCGAGATTGTATAGGAACTTGAAGTTCGAGGGGGCTTCACAGCACGCGATAACTGCAGCAGCAAGCTCGCGGGCCCCGGCACCACCCTCTGCCCAGTGATTACTGACGATCGCAGTATCGGCGCCGCCAGCGATAGCTAACTCCTTTATAAGGGCAAGTTCGGCAGGGGTATCCGTGCTGAGGGTAGGGTCAATAACAACAATATAGCATCAGGAAAAATAATGCGTACGAGAACTTGTTGATTCCTACAAGGACCTTCAATCCGAACTTCTTTGAGTTTTCGATGTGCCTAACCAAGTTTTTGCATCCTTCCCTGAGAATCTCCAAGTTCTCTTTGGTGTACGTCTCGTGCAACATCTTCCCGGGGGTAACCTCTGGTCCTCCACCATGCATCTTCAGCGCACGGGTGGTGGCAACGATAACCACAGCGTCTGGGGTAAGGCCACTGACTCTGCACTTGATGTTGCAGAACTTCTCCATACCCATATCGGCACCGAAGCCGCCTTCCGTGAGGACGTACCCACCACGAGAAGGGTCCTCACCCTCCTCAGTTCCCGCGAGCTTCAGGGCAACACGATCGGCGAGGATGGATGAGTTCCCATGAGCGATGTTGGCGAAAGGACCAGCGTGAACAAAGACCGGTGTACCCTATAATCAGACCTGTCAGAAGAAATTCCGGGTTGAAAGTCGCGGTCACTGACCTCCAAAGTTTGCATCAAGTTTGGTTTAATAGCATCCTTCATAAGTACTGCAAGGGCACCACTGACACCAAGATCATCCGCAGTGATTGGGTCCCCTCGTTTGCTCGTCGCGACCACCATCTTTCCCAGCCTAACTTGCATGTCCTCCAGGCTCGTCGTAAGTGCCAACACGGCCATGACCTCGCTGGCGACGGAGATGTCAAATCCAGTAACTCGCTCATGACCCTGTTCGGTAGGGTTTTGGCCAACAGTGATCTTGCGTAAGAATCTGTCGTTGACATCGAGAACTCGGTTCCATGTGATCGTAGCGGGGTCAACGTCCAACCGGGCGAAACGGGTTATCTCCTCCGGAGTGAGGTCATTGGGGCCTGTCTTGTCAATTCCGAGTTTTTGGAGACGCTTCAACATAAGAGGGGCAAACTCCCGCTTGCCGTTCTTTGTTGGGACAAGACGGCTGTACAATGCCTGGGAAGAGAATAAGTCAACTGGTGAAAATAGCGATCCAGTTGAACTAGCCTTGTCGGATTGAGTAGCCTCGTGGAACATGCGGGCATCCAGAGCAGCAGCTAGCGATGTAGGAATCAGAAGAGAATGGTTAACCGCGATGGTGGAAACATACCCAGCAAGTTGTTCGCGGCCGTGACTGCGTGGATGTCTCCGGTCAGGTGCAAGTTGAACTGGGAGTGCGTCAGTCCCGTCAGTCCTGCCATTCAACCGAGAGACTAGGATAATCACTTCATCCATCGGAATGACTTGACTGTAACCACCACCAGCCGCTCCACCCTTTATACCGAACGTAGGACCTTGGCTTGGTTGCCTTACGCACGCGAAGGTGGGCCGCCCGAAATGAGCACCGAGGGCCTGGGAAAGACCAATAGTCATAGTGGATTTACCCTCACCAAGGGGGGTCGGTGTGATTCTACGCACATACGTCAGCAATGTGAAATATATCAGTCTAGAACTGCAAACCCGGAAATAACGATGTATTTTCCATCTTTGCGGTGTTTTAGACGCTCCAAAACGCTGAGTTCAACCTTGGCTTTATACCTTCCATAGTTCTCGACCTCTGTTGGGAGCAAGCCGATCTCGCGAGCCAATGTGGTGATATTTTTTGGAGTCTGCGCCATAGCAATCTCTATGTCGGAGGGTACCTTCTCCTTTATATTCAAAGGTAGACGCGTAACCTTGAGGGCACGAGTTTTCTCCCACAGGCGTTCAGAAGACTTGAGGGTGTTGTGCATGAGCATGGCGACAGTCATCGGCCCGACGCCACCTGGGACAGGAGTGATGTAGGAAGCGGTCTGCGAAGCGGAGGTAAACTCCACATCTCCAACCAAACGCTGTCCCGACTTTTTCGTCGGATCTGGAAGGTGGTCAATTTTTGAAAAAGGGTTCGTAAACCAACACACCTGGAATATAGTTTGTACCAACATCGATGACGATAACACCAGGTTTGAGCCAGGAACCCTGAACGAATTCAGGCTTTCCTATGGCTGCGACGAGGATATCGGCTTCTTTAACCTGAGGTGAGTGTTGTAAGTTAACCACGTGAGCAGGGCCAAATGTATACATACAATTTCTGGAAGGTTCTTTGTTTTGCTGTGGCACTGAGTCACAGTGGCGTCCCTGTTCCTGAGCATGGCTGCGACGGGACTACCAACGATATCACTCCTGCCAAGAACGACAGCGCGCAGACCTTCGATCGAGACTCCGGTGGACTCGAGCAAACGGATGACACCGGCCGGTGTGCATGGCGCAAAAAGGGGGTCAGAAGCACGTGAAGAGAGGTGTCCGATGTTGTAAGCGTGAAAACTTGACGAAAACCAGTCAGATGAAAAGACCGATCTTAACTCGATGAGCAACCGACCCATCAACGTCCTTTTCTGGGTTAACAGCCTCGGTGACAGCCCGTTCACCATCAGGATTAACGTGTGGACCGAGAGGAAGCTGCACGAGGATACCGCTGACAGATACATCGTCGTTAAGCTTCTTGACTACTGAGACGACCTCCTCCACGGTCGAGGTGTCTGGAAGAGTGATATGATTGAGGTTGATCCCGACCTCCTCGGCGGCCTTTGCTTTCATGCGAATATAGACAGTGGAATCTGGGCGGGATCCGGCTTGGATGATAGCCAGCTGGGGTTGGAATCTCGGGTATTTTGATTTCCATGACCTAATCTTCTCCGCAACATCGTCACGGAGGGACCTGAGTGGGAAGGTGGAAGGTGAGAAGAGAACTGTGGGTAAGATTTTGGAGTAAGATTACTTTGCAATGCGTGTGCCATCGATTATTTGAGCAGTTGCAGACATTGAGCGAGCGAGAAGAGAGAGTCGGTGGATGTGCAGCCCTGCTCTTATGACCTGTAGCATCACCTGATCGGACTTGGGTATGGGTGCGGTCGGCGAAAAAATGAAGTGAGAGACCCGGCGAGGTCGCGTATGTCGTCGTCGTCGATGGCAGGGGAGAAATTCATAGTAAAGACCGGGTCATGCTTGCCTGGTAATTCCGACAAGAGAACGCAAGGGAAAGGAGGAGAAACATCGCGTCTGTTTGGGTCCGTTTCCCGCCTACCGACGACGTCACGTGCAACCGCGCCTCTCTTGCACTTTCCTCCCGCATCCTTCCTCTCGTTCCCTCTAAAACGCTGTCTGGCGGTCGACCCTCGGTCATGAACACAACAAGGAACTTGATTCGTTCGTGCTCCGGTTCGCTGACCGTTGAACACTTGGCTAGACGAACTGTCGTCAATTGCCCACGTACACAGTTTCTGGCCGTCGGCTCCCGGCGGTTCTATTCCGAGGACGCAAAACCCTCGGAGCAGAAGAGCGAGGGGGGGACCAAAGACCCAGACCCCTCTAAGGAGGATTCCGAGTTCTCCAGACGACTCGCGGCCAAGGAGGAGGAGGTTGCCAACCTCAAGGTCTGTCTTTTCCTTCGTGATCGGTGTCATTCCGTCGGTGACATTTGTTCCAGGGTCGGCTACGGTACCTCCAAGCCGACTTCATCAACCTCCAGCGTAATTCTGCGAGGGAAAAGGAGCAAACAAAAGACTACGCCATCACCAAGTTCGCCTCGGACTTGCTCGAGACTGCGGATGTGCTGTCGCTCGCTCTCAAGTCCGTCCCCTCTGAAGCGCTTAAATCGCCTCCATCCCCGACATCGACGTCAACATCGGAAGGGAAATCTGCCCAGGTGTACCTGACGGAGTTACATACGGGTGTGGAAATAACACAAAGGCTGCTCCTGCAGACACTGTTCAAGTACCACGTAAAGCCATATGACCCGACGGGCGAAAAATTCGACCCCAACAAGCACGAGGCGATGTTCCAAGCTCCAATACCTGATAAAGAACCGGGGACGGTGTTCGACTGCCAGAAGATCGGATACACGATCAAGGACCGGATACTGAGGGCGGCCAAGGTCGGGGTTGTGCAGGATAGGTGAGGGAGGTTATAATGAGGATTACGGGTGGTAATCGTTAGACGTTACTTATCGTACAATCAGTCTAATAATCATGCCCACGCTCTGACTTCGTACTTTTTGTTTATTCCTGTGCTCGTCGTTGATGCTCAGGCCGTCACGGATCGGGCTATACAGGCGCGCTCTCCTCTCTATTTGGTTGTTCACCGCTCCCCCACTCTCGTTCCACTCCCATCCCCCCCCTCTTCCCACCTCCGCTGCACTCCAGGAAAGCCAGCAGTGCACACTTACAGCTGAACATGGCCATCGAAGCCTTCCTGAGCACAACCGCTCAACGCGCTTACCTTGGAACGAGTGCGTATAACCCACGTCTCGATTGCAATTCCGGGCACTGACCGGCGAGATAGTCGCCATTCGTTAGTGCATACTCACAGTTCTCTCCGTCACCGACTAAACACTCGTTCGCCTCTGCAGAAGCAATCGTTGTTCTGGCCCTCGTGGGATTGGTGTTCAACTGGGTACGATCGAGCTGCCCCTTCGGCCACCCTCCACACCTCATCGATTCTCTGATCTCAGGTAGACGCATGGGTTGACTTTTCACGGTCAATCTACAAGGTCCGTTGGAACCTTTTTCCCCCTCATTACCGAGTCTCACTTCCAGTTTAGACCATACCATGTTACCTCGCTCTCTTCGCCTTTGGAGAGCAAGTCCCCCTTCTCGTCACTTCTACCAACCTCTTACATGTCTCTCACACAGGATATTCGAGATTTTAATGGCTGTGGACGGATTGCGCGCACGTAACATTATCCAGTTGGCTGGGATCACCAGTGCGTCTACATGAGTTCGGGAGGTGGCATAACCGGTTAACAATTCTTGGTAGTTTTCCATGGTTGTCTCATCATGTTTGCCGCCGCCCAATTGCATGAAACCAAAAAGGCGCTTTCTCTGTCAGGGGACTGTGACTATGACGGAAGCGAGGGCTCTTACGTCGTCTGTCCATCTCTTCGCATGGTGACATCGCTGATTGACGTCGGTTCGCCTAGGAATGTGCCGGTCCCGGAACTCTCTTCGCGAAAGTGCGGCCTTTATTGATCGCAGCACCGTGTGTCATTGCTGCCTCCTGGCTGAGTCTCCTGTGGTGGACCAAGGTGCTATTCGACGAATTCGGGTATGTTGCCAGCACAACTTCCACATACGTGACGATCTCTCAATATCGCCATCTGACAGTTGGGCCGTCTTCCATATTGTCGGCGCGAACCCTGCCATGAAGAGTAAACCACCTCCGTTGCGCCCATCTCGATGCGGTCTGATGCAACTCCCCTACAGCAATGTACAGATGGTACCAAGTCATCATCTGCCTGCTCAAGTTCGATTTCTTCTTTTTCGCCGGTGTTACCATGCAGGTGATTCGAGTTCGGGTCCTCTCTCACATCTCTATCTGAAGCGTGGTCCAACCTAGCTTTTGATTCTCGTCGTATCTCACAACTCTGCTGAGTTTGGTATAACGATCACTGCGATTCCAATCGTCCTGGTGCTCCTATCATTTGCTGCGATCGCGGTACAGCGAGAGATCAGATGGCTAATGTCTATTTCACTCGTCTTGATGTTGGCTTCGGAAACATACTGTAAGTGATCGCAATTGCCGGACACCGCCCTCCTCACTGATCAACATCCCATCGGTGTGCAGTCGGTACGTCGCCTGACATTCTGGGTTCGTGAGTTTCATTTATTCAAATACTTTTGCAGTGTACAAGCTCGTCCGGTTCTTCTCATCCGAGTCTAAAGACACTTACGCGACCACGAGGACAACACTCGCGCTGTTCAGTACGCATCGGGTTCCTTTCCTCCCTTGCCCTTTGCTGATGGTGGGCGATTAGCCATCTGCGCGTTCCTGATCCTTTTCGCGACGTTTATTGTCGGATTACGTTGCTTCGGGGACTTCGACAAGGGTCTGAAGCCTTCGAAAGTCCATGGTCAGTCGTTGTTACCTGCACCAGCCGCGGAGAAGATCAACTTAATTGGTGAATATCTCTCTTTCACACCTGACACAGATATCAATTCAACACCCCTATCACCAGGGTACAATTCCGAGGCCAAGCCCAGCGGGGGTTATACCGGAGGAGCACCATCATCATCAAGGATTTCTATCGAGTGAGGATCCTTCGGACATATCATGCCTGTTGGCCCCTTTGGTGAATCACTGGCGGAGTCGTGTACGATCTTTCTTTTGCTCTCCCCCTACTTGGTTCCTCGTATGACACCTTTTCCATGGGCTTGGCCCATTTTACCTATTCATTTTTTGCTTACCCATTCCTATAAGACACTTTCGCGACCATGATGTTTTTCTCCGATAACTTTATCTAATATTATCCCACGACATCTTCAGTACTACCCGGATCCTCAGTCTAAACAAACAATACAAGCCCTCCACTACGGCACGCACCTCTACTTTGAGCCTGTTCTTTGCTTCTCATAGTCCCCCCATCCGATGTCCTGGAGTTTTGATACCTTCCCCAGCACCTCTTTTTCTTGTTCTCGCAGGAAAGTTTCCATAGCTTCAATCAACCTCGGGACACCCGCGGAGAGGACCCGAACAGCAAGTAGACCGGCGTTCATGCCGTTGTTTATAGCGACCGTGGCAACAGGAATACCCCGCTAAAATCTGATCAGACGTCACTGGAGGGTGGGATGAGTGACCATAGATCCCACCGGCATCTGTACGATACTGTGGAGGGAATCCACTCCATCCAAAGAGCTACCCTTGACGGGCACTCCAATGACTGGCAAAGCCGTCATCGCCGCGACCATACCTGGCAAATGCGCCGCACCCCCTGCCCCCGCGATGATCACTCTCAAGCCCCTTGCCGCCGCCGACCGCGCATACTGAACCATCCTATCTGGTGTTCGGTGGGCAGAGACGACCGTGAGTTCATACGGGATGTCGAAGTTGTCTAAGATTTTTGCTGCAGGAATCATCACTCCGAGGTCCGAATCCGAACCCATAATGACTCCAACCAAGGGATTCGGGTGGTCGTGGAGTGCCCCACTACTGGGAGGGTGCGGAGCGTACTTTCTGATCTCGTCGTGGGTCATCGGAATCGGCAGTTGGGGCAAGAGTGGACGGAGGCGGTCATAGACTTGCGCGTCGGAATCGCCCACGATGGTGAGGTGACCCATTTTGCGACCTCTTCGACATTCGGATTTTCCGTACATATGAATTGTAGCCCCGGGGACGTTGAGAGCATCGTTCACAAATGAAGTGAGTTGGGACATGTCGCTTGAAGCCCCGATAAGGTTTAGCATGACGGATGAGGGCACCTTCAGTGAGGTAGAACCTAGAGGGAGGTTGAGGATGGCACGGAGGTGGTTTTCGAATTGCGAGGTTTCGCAAGCCTCGATTGTGTAGTGGCCGGAGTTGTGAGGTCGAGGTGCAATCTCGTTGACGTAAAGGGATCCTGTGGTGAGATTAGATTAGACTCGCACCGGAGGTAGTGGTAGTCGCTACCATCTGGGAGCTGGAACATCTCTACACCGAAGATACCAGCACCTTCAAAGGTCAGGACCGCGGATTCGGCAAGACTTTGAGCATTGGCTATCGTTGCCGAGTTAGAAGATCGCAATGGGGCGAACGTGAGTAGGCAGATGTTATCCTTGTGGACGGTCTCAACGGCCGGGTATGAGGCAACGGTCCCGTTGACGGTTCGTACAACCATCACGGCGATTTCCCGCTCGAAGTTCACCCACTTCTCCGCATACAGTGGGCGGCCTTTCAGGGTTACAAGGGCCTCTTCGATCTGAGATGCGTGGCGTAGAACGAAGTTTCCTCGCCCGTCATAGGCAAGAGTACGGCTCTTGATCATTAAAGGGAGTCCTAGTTTGTCAATGACTACGTGGATAGCCTCTGGGGTGGCTTCTGGAATCTCCAAGAACTCCGCGACGGCGATGCCAGCCTTCTGAAGATGTTTCTTTTGGTTGTACTTATCCTGGATGAGCCTGATCGTCGATGGACTGGGATGAATCTGAACCTTTCGCGTTTGCGCGACCTTGTCCAGTACGTCGACATCAACGTGTTCAATTTCCACAGTGAGGATTTCCACTTTCTCAGCCAACTCTAGGATCTTCTCGGCGTTGGTGAAAGATCCGTCAATATGTGCGAGTTCTCGCTTGATGGGAACGACAATCTGCTTCGCGGGGGCGTGTTCGCCGACATCCAAGATTACGACCTTGACGTTGAGCAGAGACGCAGAAGCGGCGAGCATCCGGCCAAGTTGGCCTCCTCCTACGATATCATCAGAAGAGATTATCAGAAGTTATTACGGGCTACCACTTTTACCTAGGATGCCTACTATCTTGTCGCTCATCTTTGTCAGGCGGAACTCGACGGGAGGAAAATTAGACACAAGTCGGCACGTGACCGACGCGTTCTTCATAATGGACACTGACGACCCGATCACCACCTTCTTCCCCGGTGAGGAGGACGTCGACCTATACGCAGTTCTTTCACTAGGGCGCGACGCAAGGGCAGAGGACATCAAGAAGGCCTACCGCCGTCTCGCTCTCGTCCATCACCCCGACAAACACGCATCCGCAGCCCAGGACGTGAAGGACGACGCATCTTGCAAGTTCCAACAGATTGGATTCGCGTACGCTGTCCTATCTGATGAGAAGCGACGTTCGAGATACGATCGTACGGGTAGAACAGACGACGGTGGTGTAGATTTTGGGCCTGGTGAATCTGGATCCTGGGAAACCTACTTCCAGGAGCTGTTCGACTGGGTCACCAAGGGCAAGCTTGATGAACTCAAGGAGGAGTATCAAAGTGTGTACCAACTACGTCTGCATTTCTACCGTGGGTCTCACCCGACAATCAGACTCTGCCGAGGAGCTGGAGGATTTGAAACGCGCGTACAACGATACCAACGGGTCTCTAGGCGAAATCATGAACCATATACCCCATTCCACTATTGAGGACGAGCCTCGCTTCATCCGACTGATCACCAATCTCATCAAGTCCGGTGACTTGACGTCTACGCCCACTTGGGGGAAGAGTGTCAAGGACGAGACGGCCCGTTTGAAGAGGAAAAAGAAGAGCGCCAAGGAAGCGGAAGAAGCGGAAGCGTTGGCGAAGGAGATCGGCGTGTGGGACGAGTTCTACGGTGGTGGCAAGCCCGCAGATAATTCTATCAAGAAACAGAAGGGGAAACGGAAAGCAGATGCGGGTGACGGAGAAGAGGACGACGTCTCTGCGCTTCAAGCCTTGATCCTGAAACGCAAGAAGAATATGGAAGGGTTCTTCGATAGCCTCGCGGCCAAGTATGCGGAGTCGGAGCCTTCGGCTCGTCCTGGCGGGAGTGGGAAAAAGAGGAAGGCTGACATCGGTGACGATCCGCCACCAAAGAAACCAAAGAGCGTCCCACAATTCTCCGATATCGGCGACGTGGAGTTTGCCAAGATTCAGGAGTCATTGCTGAAGAAGGCGCCCTCCTCACCAAAACCCCGGTCTAGTTCGAAGGGCGTGGCGAAGAGGAAGGCAAAGCGGTGACGTCTTGGTGCGCTGGGCCGAGGCGTTCAAAATGTAGCTTTTGTACGACATCTGTTAGACTCAATCACCAAGATATTCGAAAGCGAAAGCAAGGTGTATAGGAGCACCGAATGGCAGATAGTTATATGTAACGAATAGAATCGATTCCGAGCGTACGACGTGCATGAACGATCGCCAAAAGTTCTTTCATGGCCTCCTCCAAGATCACCACATTGTCCAACAGCATAGACAAAGTAATCAGCTGGGCCTTCGTCCCACCGAAATCATCATCATCCTGCTGTTCGCGATGCCGAGAATGATCCCTCCCTTCCCCCCACCCGGATGAGAACACGTCATCGTCGTCCATCCATTTCTTCGGTTTCGTTGGCATCCATGGCCCGGCGAAGGGCGTTGGAGCTGCGTACGGTTCGACTTGGATCGAACTCGTCTTCTGGTAGTGCGGACCAAAAGGGCTAGTTTCGATGCTCTTCCTCCCAGTCTTTGGAGGGCTGGACGGAGCGATTGGAATGGGGGCTGGCTTGGGTTTGGATTTCCTGGGCGTAAGGAATGAGACGAAGGATGATTTGGTTTTAGGTTTGGGGGCAGGTTCTGCCAGAGTCGGGGTGGTGATCGGACGCGGGGAAACAGGAATTGGTGTGGTACTGTCGAAGTCGATGGCAAGGTTGAGGGCGTCCGTCAGGTTTTCCGAAAAAAGTAAACCTTGTCGTCTTTCCAACAAATATCGGTCGAATCTCTCCACGGAGTGTCGATACCGTTCTAGTTGGGTGACAAGACCGTGGAAGATTGCATATATAAGCGGTCGTGATTTCTCATCCATGCTGGTGGCGGGTAAGGATATGGTTTCGTACACGAGGTCCTCGTTTATCCGATAGTCGATGGAACGATCGTCGCCATCAGCCTCGTATTCTTTCGAGAATTCGCGGGTATGGCGGACAACATCTCCTTCGGGTGAGGCAAATGTCAGCCACCCCGCTAGGGACCGGCAGGGGTCCTGCGCAAGAGTTGAAAGGACCCCAGTCAAAGCCATATTGAGTTCTGGCGAGTTGGAGAAGAATTTGCGAAGACCGAGAAGGACGAGCAAAAGCACTGGATCGTTTTGCATTAGTCGGTGTTTATACTTCAGTATTGTGTCGGCGTCGAAATCTCGAAGTTCCGCACTCCTCTCTTTAAGCGAGAGCACGGCGTCGCAGAGGTAGTTATCATATCCCGTGCTGAACGCGTCTTGAGTATGGGACGGATCGACGCGTGATATCAGGGCGAGGTAGAGGCTGCTCTCCCGTTCACTGGTCGAGTAAGTTGTGTCAGGATCTGCGTATTTTGCGTAAAACGGTGGGTCCACGACTGGTTCGACGTCCTCGCTGTGAGGGAGTGGCTCGGTCGGGGGAAGTGGGGTAGACAGATAAGGGGAGGGATAACTAGTAGACTTGGGATCATGTATCACCAGGAGCAACTTCTCAGTGCACAACTCTGAGTGCAACTGGAGTAGTGTTCTGAAAAGTTGGAGAGTAGCGGTTACGGTGGGATGGCTTGTAGATCGCAGATTCGTCATGAGCAGATCTTTAAGGGTAAATCTCCCCGCGGAAGTGATATAATCTGTCTGGCGACGCGCATCCGGCGCCTCAATCTCCAAGATTGCCATCGCAGTGCTCTTTTTTCGCTGTCTCCTAGGTTGAGATACCTTCTGTGGCGGGGTCGATTGCGAAGCCGCGATTCTGGGGTTTGACCGCCGACGTTTGCGCGCAAGATCGTCGTCATCCTCGCTTAGTAGAAACCGAACGAGCAAATCGCCTAGTTGTCCGTTGTTGAGGGTACGAAGCATGATTTCGATATAGGACATCACGGCAACTGCGCTCCCATCGCCATCGGAGCACTCCAAAATCGAAGGATACAAGACATTCTCGAAGAAAACTCGCCGGACGGCATCAAGGATGGATTCTGCCACGGCGTCCCCGACAGACCCATCTCCGTGAGTCTCGTTCCGCCGGATGATATCTTGCAGGAACTCGAGGAGCCGAAGGAAGTGCTCTAGGTGTGCCTTGAAGTCCAGATCAGACGAGTCCCCAACGCCGATTTCCTCTTCCTTCTTCGTTTCCGCTCCGCTCTCAGGCGTGGACCCCAAGACCATGGAGTTTCCGTATGGCTGTGCATAAGCAGGCGCCTTGACCTGGAGTTTTGAGGGAAGGGTTGAGTAGACAGCTGCCAAGCCTGCGGCAAGGACTTCTGAGAAGTCTCCATCGACGATATATTCAGCCAATGCGACCGCCGCCTCTGTGATAGGGTCCGACTCTGGTTCCTCGGTGGGAGAATCCGGTGGTGGAGGACCGCTGTCTTCTCCTGCTAACCGGTTGATTGGCTCGTGAGGGGACATCGCGACGTCCATGAGGAACAGCACGCCGGCTCTCGCAAAGTCTCCGATCTGGCCTTCACGATGGACGAACTGAAGGAGGTAGTTGAAAAGTAGGAATTCGTACTCCGGGCGTTTTGGGAGGGCACTTGTAACGGTGCTGTGAGAGGGGGCTGGGGAGGGCTGACGGGGGAAAGATTCTCCATCAGTGTCTTGCTCTTCTGATTCATCGTCCACAACTTCTTCCTCATCTTCCTCCAAAGCGAACAATGGTTCCGACCGATACCAACGCCTGTCCTTGTCGTGAAAGAAAATTATAAGGAGCTCGCGGTGGGTCCTGATGCGACTGCACAAGATGCACAATAGATTGACGACTATAGGCACAGAATTTAGTGATGGTGGGAAACATATGGCGCTGATTCACTTACGATCTTCCTCATACTCCGAAGGAGATCCTCTCGTTGAACCACCTGCGGCACCCATCACTCTATTCCGACCGTCGAGATGTTCCTGCACATCTTCGCCAACACAGTTACGCAACAGGCGCAGAACAGCCTTATGTACGGCAGAGTGAACGAGAAATTGCTCGTCAAGAAGCACGACCATATTCTGAACCGAACGCAAGACTTCTACTTGAATGCCGAACGGTCGATCCGGTTCGCTCAGTTTGACGAGTGTTCCCAGCACATCTGCACGGACAAGACGAGTATCCAGCAAGTGCGGCTTTTGGTACGACTGATGACGCACCGTTCTTGAGTAGATACTCGAGGCAAACACCTGTTCCTCCTTCTTCCGTTTGATTGGATTCAGATACAAGTAGATCGACCAAATTCTTGAGGTGCTTTGGTACATCCGTAGACTTGATCCCCTTTGCCAGCTGACGTTCATCCGGGTGCGAGAGCGTACTCTAGAACTGTTCCGTCAGCGGCGCCGCGCGTGGAGTTACATACACTGCAAGTACCTTCACGTATATCCATGATGTACTGAACTCCAGAGCGTGATCATGGGTGACTTTGGTTTGTGTTGGGTTGCCAGGCTTGAGAAATTTCGAGAAATAATCCATGGATCCGAAGTGGCGTCGTAACAGTGAAAGGCTCTGCCTCCGGGGGCGGTCGTAGCGCTCTGGCGGGTGCGATGGCCCAGTGTTAGACGGGAGAGATGACAGGAAGGTTGATCGGACGATCAGGACAGCCGGGAGGTGATGCATGATGGATTCACGACTGAAAAAATATTACAATAACGTGTGTAATGTAAGGTGTAGCATAACAGACAACCCATCACGGAGTGGACGTGGTTTTGCTTAGCCCATCTATTGCCCCAGAACTCGAACCCTCGTCCGACGAATCAAAACCTAGAAAAGTCAGCAAGGATTTCATACCTAATGCACCCTCATCGCGGTAGACTTGACTAGAGAGTAAGTGCTTATGATGCGAACACGGAGAGACACTTGACCTTGGGTCGGTTGTTGAAGGAGGGAATGAATGGGAAAGAAGAGGAAATAGGAGCAGGGGCCATACATGTGCTTGAACGGTTTCCGTCCAGCACAAGTTTAGACTACAGCACCTTCTTCCGTTTTGAATCTGGAAGATAATCCACATGAGCACTAGAGAGTACACAGGGGGAGAGAAACTCACTCGGTGAAACGTCACCCTGTCCCTCCTCTTCATCCGCTGTGTCGGAACTTAACTCATCGTAGGCTCTCTTCGAACTCCTCCCAGATATGGGCTCTTGAGAACCAACACGTTTTGTCTCCACTTTACTTGGATCCTCAAATTCACCAAGTTCCCCGTCATCGAAGTCACCGCCAAAGTCCTCATCCCAGTCAAAACCATCTCCGAACTGATCAAGACCTGGTATCGGTTCCTTGGATCCATCTATAGGCCGAGTCAGTGTCAACAGGGATGAAACAGGGAATAGACACTTGCCTGTGTTACTATTCGACTCCTCTCCTTCCTCATGGGAACGATGACCATCTTGGGATTCATCTTGCGCATCTACAAATTCGTCCAACGTTTGTTGTCCAATCGAGTCAGTGTCGGTGTCTACTACGAAGTTAGACGCTGAATGTACAGTGGCGGAGGTGGATCGCGTACCATGTTGAACCACGGTGGGATCGTCGTCGAGTCCTGGGGCGGCAAGGTCTGTGTCGGCGGAACCTGTGGATGGTCGTGAGATCATCAAAGATACTCATGTAAACAGATTTCCTCACTTTTGTCCGTCGCAGTAGTGTCATCTCCACCTTCGTGTTGCTCCAGATCGTCATGAGTCTGTTGTGCTTCGGAGGCGGTCGTGTCCCAATCACCACCTCTGGCGTCACCTTCAATGGCGACAGTCTCTCCGGACTCAGTCTCTTGGTCATTTTCGTTGTAATCCGCCTCGTAATCTTGGTCGGTCGCAGTGGCATCTTCGTATTCCGTTGATTTTCCTCCTAATGGTTGTGTATCGTGAACGTCGGAGTGCTCGTGAATAGTTACAGCATCAAGGTCCTCCGCGGACCCAGAGTCACCATTGTCTGAAGCTGTCACACCTGCGGTCCCTTGCTCGGAATCACCTTCTGCCACACCAACTGGCTGTTCAGTATGTTCGTCGCCGGACAGCGGCCCTACATCGTGTTCTTCACCACCTGCTGGTTGAACCTGTTCCGATTCCACTTCATCCGAGGATTCGCCCTCATCGGAACGGTCAACCGTGTGGGCATCAGAGCCGACATTATCTGCCGGGTGCTCGGTCGTCGCTTGATCGAGTCCCTCAGATGTTGGGTTCTCATAGCCTTCCTCGTCTTGGGCCAGATACTCCGGAGCATCTTTAATACCCAGTTGTTCCGTGAAATCGCCTGTGGGCTTTGTTGAGTGGTAGGATGGCAAGAGGGAGATAAAACACGTACGTTCACCTTGGTCCGGAAGTTGGTCGTCTTCCGCGGTGGTTTCATCGAGTAGGTTGAATTGCTCGAGCTTCGATTTCAGTTCACGATATCTGGTGATAAAACGTCGAGGGTTGCATGCAACCCGTATACGTAATGGGCCAGCTAGATCTGCCTGATCGTGTAAAAGGTTGAGATCGTGGAAGGAAACCTCAATCGAGTATAAATTGTCCTGGCAAAGGGTTAGCATGTATGATTCATTTGCGGTGAAGAGAAAGACTTACTTCTGAAATAACGAGGTCGACAAGATCATATGCGTCAATGATTAACTCTCCCCGGGATAGATCGAAAGCCTGGTTAAGGTGGACATCCGAACGCAGTGCCTGGAAAACCTTTGCAAGGGGTTCATAGTAGAGAGTCGGGAGATCATGGAGGAATAAGGCGCCATCTGTGTATCCCTCGTCGTTAGCCACAGGTGGCTTGTGTGCAGGACGATTGAAAAGGTAATATTCTCGCTCCGAGTCACCCAGAGACAAGAGCACCGGGGGAGGCGGGTCGATGAATATTCCATCCAAAACTTCGTGCGGGTCTCCAGAGCTAGCACGGCTGGGGACAGGATTTTCGTCCTCGCCCCAGCGATCTTCGGCTGATTCCTCGTGCGTAGACTGGAGTTGTTCCCCAGGGGTCGGCGTAGGCTGCCGTAGATGGGTTTGCTGTTCCACAGGGGCACCAACATCCCAATTCGGTAGTGTTTCTGTGGCGGCTTCCAGGCTCGCGGGCTCGGGTGAGTTCTGTGGTTGGTGATTCTCGGCGAGGCGTGGTGAGGGGGGAGCGTCTGGAAGTTCCGAGTGGCTCTGGTCCCACTCGCTCTGTTCGAACGATTCTGTAACAGCGAGTTCGAGGTGTTCCCCGTCCTGCGCTGGTTGGGAGGTTGGAGATGGAACCTGGATAACTAGAGTCGGGGGCGTGTCCAGAGGTGAACGATCGTGAGTATCTGGTAGGTCGTGTTCTGGAATCACAGGAGAGGCCGTAGTCGCATCCTCGACAACGGTGTCAATAATTGTGGGTGTATGAGCTTGGGAGATATCGATGACCTCTACATCGTGGACCTCGACGGGCTGCTGGGCGGACGAGTCGTCTGTCATTTCGTATTCGAAAGTTTCTGGGTGGTAGTTTTCCATGTCGATTTCGACATCGTTGAGACTAAGGTTGGGGTCGTCGTCCATGGTGGCTTCAGGGTGAATCCAGGACATGGAGGATGAGGTTTGCATGAGGATGTCTTCACCAGAAAAGTCCATCATTGGGGCGTCGAAAGATTCTGTGATGGCCATTGTCGTCATTTCGACGGGCTGCTGAGCGGGAAATGGCTCGGAGAGGTGGGTGTATGTGGTTGTTGAAAGAGGTCGGTGATGGATGGGTGACTTCAGGTGACTCCGTTGAGGGCAGGTCACACTCAAACTCTTGCCTTGAGCGTCCTCCCATCCTCGTAACCGGTCTGCCACAGCTCTATACTCTTCGTCTAAGATCAGCCCCGGGAATCTGAACGGATTCGTCGACTGGCCTCGAGGCAGACCGCACGCCCTTAATTCCGGCGTCTGAAGCGACGGAATCAAACGCACCCTTGCCAACAACGTTACACTTACACTTCACACCACTTTTACCCTCGCTTATCCAAACATGCCTCTGTCAAGTTATGTCGTTACGGATGACTTGACGGTTTTGCTCGGCCTCAGCGCCGCTGCCCTCTTTCTGCTGCAAAACTTATACAAGCCGCAGCCATTAGTACATCCCATCCTCTTGGGCCGTCAGAGTGACGTAGCTCCTGTGAGGAACCCAAGCGAATCTGCTGTATACAGGAACTACAGTACTAGCGCAATGGGTCGGGTAAGTATGGCTAGTTTCAGGTTTTCGCGTTTGCTAACAATCGACCCCCCAGTTACCGCTGAGACCTGCCGCAGGCATCCAAACAATTATTGATCTCGTTCGGGCAGATGTAGACTCTCCTCGTACCCTATGGTCTACTAAGGTGAGCCACGCGTCTGCGTTGCAAATGTTCAATATTCAACCTCGGGCCTATCCCTAGATCACAAATGCTCAGCTACTCGCGAGAGTCAAGGCTTTTGCCTCTGGTCTCGAAAAGCTTACGAATCTCAGAGCCGGAGAATCAAAAGTGCTTTTTTTACTCAATGATGGCCTTGGTGAGTACTTTGGTTTCACGAGGGTTTCTATCCAAATTTTGACGTCCGGTTTGTAGAGTTCCTAATTGCAGATCTCGCTTTCGCGGCCAAGTCCATAACCACGATGACAATCACGTCACCCGAACTGCTTGCTGAAGTCTTAGACGCCCATTCACCATCTGCCATAATAACGGATTCGGAATTCCTATCTCACATCATTGAGCAGATATACGACCTCAACCAACACCATCATACGACAGTGATCGTCGTTGGGGACCCAGGCAGTGTTGGCGCCAAGTTGGTGAAGGAAATAGACCTGCTCAAGTTCGATGATATCGAGAAAGAGGGTGTGAGCGCCCCCGTGGATCTGTCACCGCCGACTGGTGAGCTTCGTCGAAAACACTTCACATGGCGAAATTTGACCACTCTTCAGACGTTGATCATGTCTTTACCGTTGCTTTCTCAAAGAAGCCAAGTGGAGCAGGTATCCAGGCCGTGCAGTTCACCCAACAGAATTTGACGGCTGGAGTAGCTGCCACGCGCTTGCTGCTTCCCGTTTCTTCCCCATTCACCCCTCTGGATACGATCGTATCGGCTTTCTCACTGAGCACTCCGTATGGCAGAACAATCGCCTACACCGCAGTGTACGAGGGCACGAGCTTTGCCACCCTCAACAGCGCACGGCTCTTTACTGGAAATGAAAATGGTGAGCTTACCGGCCTCGAATGGTTATCAAACTCCCAACTGATCGTTGCACAGTTCGACTGGATGCACCGGGCGCGCTGAATGACATCAACTCTTCATCTGGCTTCCCAATTCCGTCTCCAACTGTTCTGTTCGTCAAACCGGAGCATGTAATCTCCTTGACCTCCTCGATCCTAAACGCCTCTCGTTCCGGATCATGGCTATCTGGGTGGGGCTGGAGACACAAGATCGCCCACGCGGCAGAAGGCTTCATCACAAAGGAGAGTTTGTGGGATCGTCTCGTATTTGATTCTGCAAGAGTGAAGGTCCTTGGTGAAGGGGCAGGAACCTTACGGGCTCTTATTGCAACTGGAGGTAAATTGCCCTCCCATAAGTCACGCAGTAGCATTCACCTCTTACGATCGTCCCCCAGGCCACACCCCAGCCGAAACCCTTACCCCGACACGCATAGCATTTTCCATTCCATACATCAACGCGGTTAGCAGTGACCTCGTTTGTGGCCCGATATTCTCCTCCTACCCCTACGATTTGCAAATCCACCCTTCGCCCAAGGAGGGTGGAGAGTTCGAGAATATTGCGCACGTTGGTGCCCCCACCGCATCAATTGAGGCAAAATTGGTTGGCGTAGACGATGCTGCGATCGAGGAGGGCAAAGATCCGGCTGGAGAAGTGTGTGTAAGGGGACCTCCAGTTGGGACGTTACTTGGAGAAAAGGATTCGAACGGTGACAACTGGTTACCCACTGGATATTGTGGCAAGGTTCAGCCAAATGGCTGTTTCAAGGTCATTCCCAAGAACAAGCAGTAAGGGACGTAGGGGCACGTCAGTAGATCTAATGTACGATAGCGACCTGATCCCAAATACAACTTGGCTACGCAAAATCAAGATCTGCGCGACCTAAAAAAACGGAAGGGGTGTCACAAGGTTTTTTTTGTTTTTTTTTGGTGGAGCCACGTGATGCAATAACACTCGCACGGGAATGTGCGGCTTATCACATCGGCTTGGGGCGTAGGGGATCGCACCCTACTGGTAGAGGAGCATCTGGGGAAATGCTTTATGCACGCACCTGCTTGCGCAGGTCAGTGTGGGACTGGCACCGAGCAGGAGAGCACAATGGCTCTACCTGTTTCGCCCCGGAGGGGGGGGGGTGTCACAAGGCACGAGACAAAAAGCGCCATCGCATCACGGGGACACGAGAAAAACGTGGAAATTGAATCACGTGCGTGTCACTACAAACAAGTACACACACATTTCACGTGACTTTGGGTCGCGTCTGGATAAAAGGGGAATCCTAAACTCCTGGCAGGCAACTTCTGCCCTCCCGTCACTATAGTCTAAGCTCCCCCACTTCCGTTGTTAGGAAATCATGTCGTCCAGCTTGTCCTCCCCGCTTGCCTCTCCGAAGGCGAAGAAATCCACGACCAAGACCAAGAAGTCTACTAGTAAACCCGTGAAAGCCACCAAGGGTGATCATCCATCCTGGAAGGACATCATCCGAGTAAGGCAATCAAAAGCGGCAGACGTAGACTTGGCTGACGGTGTCTTTCAGGAATGCATTGCTGCTCATCCGGATGAAGCCCGAACCGGTGTTTCTCGAAGCACTATCAAGAAGGTTTGTCAAATGAGGGCGTTCCCAACGTGAGGCTGATCCACCTTTGACAGTTCGCTGAAGATCAATATGGCCTCGAGCCCAACGCAGCAAATATTGCACACTTAAGCCGCGCCATTGCCAATGGTGAGGGCAAGTTATTCACTCTCCCGAAGGGCAAGTCTGGGAAGGTCAAGTTATATAAGGCCCCACCTAGTACTACAAAGGAGGTGAGATGAATATTTGCTTCCATCCGTCAGGCGGGTTTTGACCTGATTAGAATAAGAAACCTACCTCCACCAAGAGGAGCACCACCACGACAAAGAAGCCATCATCTACCAGTGAGAAGCCAAAGAAGACCGCGGTAGCAAAAGCTGTGAAGAAGCCAGCTTCAGAAAGTTCCAAGAGGATTGCCTCCAAGGACGCAGCCGATAAGGCCAAAAAGATTTCTGCATCCAAGAGGTCCAGCGTTAAGGCAGCTTCAAAGCCCACGGTCAAGAAGACAGCCACTCCCAAAGTTTCCTCCAGGAAGGCTACTACAACTAAGAAGGCCACAACACCGGTGAAGCTGAAGAAGGTTTCGAGTAAGAGGGCCGAGGCTAAGAAGGTACGGATGAAACCCCGCTTGACCTTACCGCTGGTGCTGATTTGGTACAATAGCCTGCTGCCAAGGCTGCCGCCGTCAAAGCCGCCAAGGTTACGACCAAATCACCTGCGTCAAAGACGAGAACGAAACCGGCCTCGAGGACAAAGCCTGCGACGACACGAGCGACCAGGACGAAGGCGTAACCTTCGCCGATCGCATAGACTTCTTCTGTTCGCCCCGGGTGCTATGTTTCGCTAATTTAGGCTTTGTTTATGCGCTTCCGTAGTGTTGTATTTTATCTGTGATGTTAAACACGACTGTCCGAGTTTTTGTTCCAAAACCGAGCTTGAGCCAGTAAGTTTAGAGAAGACTTTGCTCCTGATTTCTGAGGGATCTTCGTAGGTGGTGGTGGTTTGGAAGAGTTTTCCGGGTGTTGACGGCCACACTGACGCGGTCGAGGTGGTAGTGTTGTGGCTGACACGATCAATCTCGGTAGGCCTGCCTTGCGCACCACGAACACCTCAACATCCAACTTCCACTCTCACTTCCAGAACCGTCCGGAAGCGCCGCCCGTTCAGAAAACAAGCATCCTCTCCAACGAGAAGCAGCTTCTGGTTGCTGATTGGACTACAGCTGTATTCTGGTGAATAAGGAAACGACTCAAACTTGTTCAGTTCGATGGTTGTGAGTATGTTCTCACGTCTTTCTCCCTCATATCTATGGTTCAGGTGCATAATGGCATTTTAGGGTTTTAGGATACCTTCTGTTTCAATCATGCCCCTCCAGAGTTCCGAGTCGTAAAGGTTGGCGGTAGCGCGGCATCGTCGTCCTGAGTAGTCTCTCAAGCCACCCTCCCAAGACCGGCTGCTACTGTTGTCATATCTATGCCGCTTTTGTGCCCTCCGTTCAAGAAGATGAGCCCATGCCTTTGAATCGAGAACCGTGGATTCCAGATGCATCCATTAGGGATCATCGCATTCCCCATGCGTAAATCGCCAACCAATTGGTCTATCGTAAGTTGAGGCCAAACTAATGCTGGTTTGGTCGATTTATCTCATTTCTTAGGAGACGGCGAGGATTGACTTTCGTCTGGCCCGTAGGGAGCAACCCCGGAGGCACAAACCCGCTGCCGCGTGTTTAGCGTGTCCTTATCAGGGGCCACGACCACCAAGGTTGGAATCGATTAAATTCGCTTTCGCTTGTTCAAGAATAAGATTTGTAACCGAAGGTTCAGGTTCGTCCGTTGGGGGCATCGAGCGCGCCGAGAGGAAGAGCCGACAACACTTTCGTCCCCCTCAGCTGATGTGGGGTGTGTGGTTGGGGTAGTACACGGCCGGATTATTCCACCCAGAGGCATAAATCCTCCCAGGGCACTGCCACCTCTCGACCGGTCGAGGCTCAACAAACGTCAGAGGCTAAGGCGTTTCTTGGTAAACTATTCTCTTCAGCTCCCTTCGGCTGATTTGGTCCGGTCGCAAGGCTGGAATCAATTTTGATGGGTAAAGATTTAAAAAGATAACAGAGATCATTCATAGGCACGTTATGAATCACGTGATCCCACGAACACTCAACTGGCATCACAACCGATTTGGGATCTCCCCCCTTCGCTTGGCCTGTTCTCCTCCTTCTCCTCCACTTCACCTTCCTCCCTCACCTCCACCTCTATTCTCCATTTTTCTGCCAACCGTCCCCAACCCTTCGCTGGCCGACGTTCTCGACACATACCCCCCTCAAGTTAATGCCCCACGTCTCATGACCGCCGCTACCGTCCTCGTCTTTCGCACCCAGGATGTCCATGACCCTAACACTCAACCCGCTTACGGTACACGCACCCACAAAAGTGACCTCTCGAAACACAACCCCCCTTCCCCCCAACCGTCTGGAACACATATCCATACACCGTTACGGAAGCTAAAACTAGTATCTTCTAATGCCAAAATAAATACGCCATCACCTTTCCAAGAGGTTGCAGCCGCTCTCGTCTTCCCACCTCCCGGGGTCGTGCTCCATTCTGAGGACGCTAACAACAAAGTCCTCAAGGCTATCGGCCGTTCGTTTCTTTCAGTCGTATGTTCCTTCCTTCAAGCGCATGTTAACCCGCCATTTATGTTTCTTTTGGGTTAGGATAACCGCGCGATGACCATCAAGGATTTAGCCGAGATGTGCACCAGCTTTGGATTATTTTGTCAAAGGTACCTCCTCGTGTTTACAACGTGTTTACAACTCTCACCCCATTCTTCCCTTCCTCTCACATTTGTCAGCGCATCCGCGGCAGGTCAAGCGATCACTTCATTCATCCGGAATCATATGCAACGATGTGATCTCGAACAAGACCAACCGTTGCTACTGAAACACACCCTATCTGGTACCCCTTCCGACGACGACCTCGTCCCTGCCCTCCATTCACGATCAGGGGGCGCCCATTGCGTTTTTAATGACACCGAACAACGCGTGACAAATTTCAGGCGTGGAACCGTCATCTGGTACCTATCAAGGGCAGCCGGTGCCCCCTGTCCCTTTGCTCGTGCTGGCATCCGTCTCTGCAACTATAAATACACTGGCGATGCAAAGTTTGAGCAGCAACAGTGTGGTCATAAGCGGAAGCGTCTTTTGCGCGCCCGGACCGGTGACAAGGATGGTTCCGACTCGGATAGCCCTCAAAGCGATTCTGAGAGACGACCCCCGAAGGTGAAGTTATTACTTCGATTAAAACCTCGGGTGTCTCCGCCCTCGACGGACGCCACGACCAACCCTAGTCCCCAATTGGCACTTTCGGAAGGTGTCAACGATGGACCGATGTCTCACGCAAGCTCGGAAGATGAAGGCGAACGCGCCGCAATACCGGACGAGCCGATATTCCCACCCTACCCACGCCCCTCGATTTCCATCCCTGTCTACACGCCATCTCTGGAAGACATCTACCCCGAGCTCTTCACACCCTTCACCCCTATGCCCGTCCACCGCCGCTCCTCATCAATTACCCACAGTGTTGCATCCCCACCCCCTGACTCGGACGACGACGATTATTATCCGATGAACCGGTCGTGCCGTCGTCAATCGGGTTCCAACCTGCGACGATCTGACGACTACGACGACGACTTTGATTCCGACTTTGGCACCGACTTGGATTTCGACTTGGAGGGTGACACACGTGACGAAAGTCCGGGGCCTCGATCGCCCTCCGCTCCGACCGATGACGACGGGGTGATGATCAAAGTGGAGACTAGCGATTTGGGGCTCCTAGGCAACTGGGACGGCGCAAACAGCAGCTCCAATACTGGAGAAAGTTCGGCAGCCGCTCCTTCCTCGGTGTACTTCAAGAAGGAGGAACTAGATTTTTGGAATTGGAATGGATCTAATGACTTCCGCATCCACGACCCATCCCAACAACCCAGCAGTCCTGAGGCCTTCTTCATTAAGCACGAGGATGCTGACCCTGTTACTGCATGCTTCGACGACGATGACGAAGACGACATTACCCTTTTCGGCCCGCTATCCGCCGTGGAACCTTCCAGTTCCGTAGATCTTCCATCGCTACTCGAGGAACGGAAGCAGAGCGCAAATGTCTGGAAAGACGTCGAACTTTTGGGTCCGGACAGTCTCCGTCTTCAAGATTTTGACGAGGGAGATTGGCCCAACGTCCTGCTTTCACCTCATCGTCCTCGAGCATACGCTACCACCAATGTTCATGTCTTGGCTCCCCTCCAATCCAGATCAGAACCTATCCTTTTGCGCCCGGGTTTACTGGAGCATGATCGTAAACCAACCAGGTGAGGAAAGTTTTTTCGCACCATGGTATAGTGTTTCATGTTCCGCAGCAGGGACTCCACGCCATCCGCCCGAAAATCGTCCACATTTTCTTCCTCTCTTCCTCCCGTCGAACATCCAGAACTCCCTATCTGTTTAATCCATCTGGATGGTAAGCACCTGGATGCAGAATCCTCCTCACATTCTGATGGCATGCACGGACAGGCGTCATCGTCTATGAGCTTGTTCTAGGCCCCCATCAACTTCTTCGTCGGTTTGACACAGACTTTGTCAACCTCACGCAGGTTGCCGAATACCTGGAGGCCTCTCCTTCACTACTCGGGTCGGACTTACCTGGAAGGGAGGTGGTGGAAGGCTGTTCATCCATCCTTGGCACCTGGGTTCCGTTGGATCACGCTCAAGAATTTGTGCAAAGCCAGTCGTTTGTTCCCGACATCCTCACGGCATTTTTATCGAACACTCTTTACGAGGATTTCCCTTGTAGCATCCGAAACCTTTATCGATCCCATGCCTATCTCCGATCGTTTCAGCAACTCGGCCCTCCGTTCCGGTCTATGGTCGAGCGCCAGCCTCCGTTATCAATCGATGGTACCACAGGGCAGATGGAAATCGACGTTCTCGTTCCCTCACTACCTGGAGCGACCACACTGGACACACCACTCAGCGTGAAGGAAGAAGAGATTTTCCAAACGCTGTGCGCATGCCCTGATTGGGATGTCCCTTCGCCCAGGCCTGTCGTCGAGCCGAAGCCGGAGAAACGGAAGGTAGAGGAGAAACGACCACCCGCAGCACAGCGAGTACCTCGTGTAATCAAGGCACAACCTCTACGGAGATCGAGGAGAGTTGCAGAAGCTCTTGCCTCGCGCCCCCGGACGCGGGTAGGCAAGCACCGGGCGTGAGCGGGAGCACCAAGGACGTGGGTGGTACCCTTTTTTGATTTCTCGTTTGTGAATTTGTTTTGCACCTTGCTAGAGACTGTATCGATTATATTCGTCGTTTTTATTCGTTTTGTCTTGATGTCTTTGCTGCACGCTCGCATTTGCGGAGTGCTCGTTCGTCGTTGTCAAGAAGACTAAACACCGATAATGGTTCGCCTTGATGTATCATTCTTTATTTTACGACCAAGAGAAACGAGGGAGCGATTTCTCTCGTACTGTGGGCGAGGTGTGACTGTGAGATCAAAGTTGGGCGAGCGTGACCAAGCGCTTGGTTGGAAGATATTTTCTTGTGTCGAACGGTTTGCACCTCTCTCTATACGATACTTGCCTATTTTCTTCTTAGTTGGACACTCCTCGTCCGCAAAAATTTCCCTTGTGGTCCCTCCCTCGGTTTCTACCAGGAAAACGGTTTATTACGACCCTAATTCGCTCGTCGATACGCCCTTCTTCTCCCCCCTCCCCTTTCCACGTTGGCAGTCTCTCGATCTCTTCTCGTTCTCCCCTACGACTGGAGCTCCGAGTTCTGCGACTTCGCATCGCCTTTCGACCCGTGGATTCACCCGACGACGACCCTAGGCCCTCAAGCGGAAAACTCATCTACCAGCATCTTTCGTAATATCTAATCTTTTCCCAACCTCTTTATAATGTCCCTGTCTGCCTCAGACAACACCGGCTCATTCTCCAGAATCCCTTCGGGCAAGACCCCTCCGCCGGCTCCCTCTGCCGCCTTTCACAAGCGGTCAGTCTTACTTCTGCTGATCCCCCGCGTTAATACTGAGTTTGATGACGACGCAGGGCGAGGGAGAGGGAGATGGAGGCTGAGGAACGGATGACTGGCCCTAGGTATAGACCCCCCGCCCTTCGAGGGACGTTGGGAACCGGGAACGCTGAGAGTGATTCTGTGAACAACGTCCCTGCGGAAACACCGGTCCTCCCCCCCACCAACTTTCCCCCAGGGTTCAGGCGGGCAAGGGCTGGGACCTTGCCTTCCAACGTCCAACTTGCCGCCCAGAGATTCGCTGCCGCGTCCAGCAATCTCTCCAGCACCCACGGCAGTACCGAATCATTCACGGAACAACTCCAGCAGCAGAACACCAACCCTACCCCAGCTCCAACCATCCGTCCCAACCTTCGTCACTCAGCTTCAGTCGCCACCTCGTCTATTCTCTCCGAACGAAACAGCAGGTTGAGGTCTGGATCGCTGACCCTCCCGAGTGGAAACATGTCCGATGCTTTCGGACCCTCGCTTTTTTCTTCCTCGTGGCTTACCGGTGGAGGGAGTGGTTTTCCGGTGTTGGACGAGCTGAGATCAGTTGCTTCTATGGATTCTGGAGGCGATGACTTTGACGTCCACACCCTCGACTACCTTGGTCTGGATGACGTTCACCGCACTCCCGCCGCTACCATTTCGGAACTGCGTAGTCAGGCGCAGGCTGCAATCGCCGGAAACTTGACCAACCCTTCCCGCCTCCGTGCGAGTACGGTCTCGAATCCCTACCGCATGCGGTCCTTCCTCCAGCCTTCCAATGCCCAGGATGATGAGGAATATTACGAAGAAAATGGATTTACCAACCAACACTTAGACTCGTACGACGATCCCCTCGCGACGAACAACTTTTTACAACCCTCTTATGTTCCCCAGAACTACAGACAGTCAGACCACCTCGGCGCTGGGATTGGGTCGAGGCCACGCGCTATTTCCGTTGGCAACCTGGACGAGTCCACTCGCTTGGCGCAACGTCGTGCATCCGTCGCAGACCCCCAGAATTACCTTGGAGAGCTAACTAATCCCAACGCGGGGTTCAGTGGGTTGCCCACCGGAATCCTCAAGTCAGACAAGCTGTCCACTAATGCCCCGCGCAACGTTACCGCTGTTCACTTCCCCAACGGAGAGGTTTCAAACCCTCGAGTTTCCCCCTTCCTTTCCGCTCCTGTTAACAATCAAGGTGGTCGATTGTCTCCGAAGAATGAGACTCCCAGCAGCCAACTTCAAACACCCACTCGTTCGCTTTGGATTGGGAATCTGGATAACTCCGTAACCAGTGAGCAACTCATCCATGTCTTTGCGCCATACGGTGCCATCGAAAGCTTGAGGCTCCTGCCCGAAAAGGTTTGGTTCTGAAACGTCAAAGCCTTTGATCTGATTCCTGATCTCCATTCCAGGAGTGTGGATTCGTAAACTTCGTCGACCAAGCCGACGCTATCCGTGCTAAAGACGACGTCCTCAACCGTCTCGGTGGAAACATCGGAATGCCAAACGGTCAGACCGTTCGTATCGGTTTCGGAAAGGCTGATAGCGCGCCGGTTGCTCCCGCCAAGGGGGCCAACATAAACGGCCCCATCTCTCCACAACCCGGTGGGGTCACCAACAAGAGCTCATCTAACAACGCTGGTCTCGGAGGGATCGAGTCGCAGGTGCAATCTACGCCGACGAGGGCTTTGTGGATTGGATCAATTCCTTCCACAACTACTCCAGCCACGATCCTCAACGTCTTCAGCCCTTTCGGACCCATCGAATCTGCTCGTGTCCTTACCCATAAGAACTGCGGATTTAGTGAGCCTTCCATGTTCGCCTGCATGCTGACCACCAGTCCTGACAAGCTCTTGCACAGTAAATTTTGAGCGTTTGGATGATGCAGTGAGAGCGAGGAAGGCGCTCAATGGTCGTGACGTGCTTGGGAGTGATGTTGGTGCCATTCGAATTGGATTTGCCAAGGTTCCGACAAAGGGTAATCCGGAGGGACCAGCCACGGAGACCGAAGTCCCTATTAACGTTCAAGGTGTCGGGGATTTGAGTGTAGGAGCAACCATCCACGCTCTTCGCGGCATCAAGGGTGCAGGTACCATTCCGGTTGACCAGCAGGTCCTTAGCGGATCCTTGGAGAATTACAGATCCAACCTCCTCCTAAGCATGATCGGGTCTGGCTTGCACACTGGTGCTTCCACATTGGATGGTGTAACTCGCCCAGGAACTTGGTCCCCTCTGATGACGGAACAGCAGATGATTATGAGGGAATTGAGTGGTGGTAGCCCCGATGCCGAAGCAGATATCGCTGTCCTCGCAGGTAAGCTGTTATGCGCATGAAGTACCACCGCAAACCTCTCATCATCTCTGCAGAGTTCCGCCCCCCAACCATGTACTACACTACGATTCCGTTGGTTTCCGAGAGACCTCACAACAGAAGATGGGATGCTTCGAAGTTGAGGGAACTTCGAAAAAGGATGGATACCAGCACCATCTCTATTGAGGAGATCGACAGCGTTGCCGCTGATTTTTTGGATGGAGAAATTGTAGATCTTGCATCCGACTGGCTCGGTAATACCGTAAGTCCTGTCCAGTTTAATGTATTACGCTGGGCCTAATCCAATCTCCCCCAGGTTGTTCAAAAGTTATTCGAGAAGTGCTCTACTGGTCCCAGGTTGGCCATGCTTGAGCGTATTGCCCCCCATTTGGCCATGATCGGTATTCACAAGAACGGCACTTGGGCTGCTCAGAAGATTATCGAATGCGTCCAGAGTCCAGAAGAAGCTTCTTTGATTGGACAGTACCTGCGACCTTATGTCCCTCCTCTTCTCCTGGACCAGTTCGGCAACTACGTAGTCCAGTTAGTTGTGCCGTCCCTCCCACGTATATTCATCTCTGACGACCCTCACAGGTGTTGCCTCCGCTTCGGATTTCCCGGGAACGAATTCTTGTTCGATGCCATGGTTGATCGACTGTGGGAGATTGCTCAAGGTCGCTTCGGGGCCCGTAGTATGCGAGCCTGCTTGGAAAGCTCTCACATTACCATCAACCAGCAACGCAGAATTGCTACGGCTGTCGTTCTCAATTCGATCCCACTTGCCACCAACCCAAACGGCGCTCTGCTGTTAACCTGGTTGCTCGATACCTCCGGATTCCCTTCGAGATATATGTTGCTCGCGCCTCGGTTCACCCCTCACCTATCCCATCTGTGCACGCACAAGCTGGCTTCCTTGACGGTGTTGAGGATCGTCAATCAGAAGGTCGAGCCTGAGGCCTCCAAGCAAATTGTCGAGGCGCTTTTCCAATCTACGAACGACAGCGTGTTGACTGACGTTCTGGGGGATCAAGTCAATGGAGTGGCGGTCGTGCACAAGATCTTGACTAGCCCGTTCATCGATCCCGCAGAGAAAGCGACGTACATCGAAGCGACGAAACGGGTACTCATCGAGTTGAAGGTCATTGCCACCCAAGCGTACCGACGATTGATTGAGGAGGTTGGGCTACCTGTTCCGAACCTACAGCCCACCTATTCGACCAACATCCCACAACCATCTAAAAGAGTGTCCCCCAACAATTTCTCCATGCCCGGCCTCCCCGCAGGTTACCCGTCGAGCGACCAGGGACTGGCGTCCATGATGGCTGCCCTCCAGATGGGCGGTCAGAATCCGTCCGCCCCCCCTCGGCTCCAGATCGATCCCACCTATCCTCAACCACAAGGCCTCACCCGCACTCGGTCCGGGAATGGACCACAACAAAATTTCTCCCCGAATACCGATGGATTCAACCCGTTCAACCTTCGTTCCCCGGACATGGGCAATGGGAGGAACGCGAACCAACAACGCCGTAACAACATGGTTGCGCCGGCTGTGATGCAACCCAACAACACGGCGGTTCCCATGCAATACAACGCCCCTTCGCCGAATATCAATCAAGCGGTTCTTGGTATGGGACAGGGGGTTGCGCCATACAATACGCCGCCTCCGTCCGTTCCTCCTCAGCTGTATCAGGCGTACATGTATCAAATTTATCAACAGAATCCGGCCACGATGGGTGCCTTCCACGCCTAATAGACGCGCTGGGACCGGATGGACATCATGACTTTCACGACTCAGGTTTCCGCTGATATGCAAATCATGCAGAACCCTCGTCATTCCCCTAGTTTTCCTCGCCCGCCAGCTCTTGTATACCCTCATCGACCACAGCGCGGCGTGCGGTCCTGCTCCTTCCATTGCCACGCTCCTTTCTCCATGCTTTCATCCGTTTTCACCTATCGGACAGACAACCGGAACTGGGAGGTATAAAGGTCTATGTTCCCACTCACAGAACGAAATTCTCTTTACACTCGGTCGACTCTGATTTCGCTGTTCGCTATTCTCTCTTGTTTCCTTTGTGTATAAATATGGGGAAGAAATGACCAAAGAAGGGGACGCGGTGTCACTTGCCGTGGGATATTTCAAGGATTGAACATTTCTTACTACCGTAGTTAGTGTGTATCTCTCTTCCTGCCGGGGCATGTTGTAAAAGGTATAAATCGAACACCTATATCTATAAATTCTTTTCCATCCTCCTCCTCGGTTACTGTGATCGACGCCACTAACTCAGTCTGTCTCATGGGGTCATCCTCATCCAAGGCCGCAAGGGTGTTGCCCAAGTCCAAATCGAGTGGTAGGCCAACGATTGGTCCGCTAGATGCTTTGGGACGTGGCCAACAGAAACTTCCTCGGGCGAGCGAGACGAAGGGTCAAGGTATGGCGCTGTGTACCTTGGCACAGCTGTAGTGTCTGATTAAAATGACCACAAGCAATTCGGGAAGACGGGATGGATCCCCAGCTATTGGCAAACCTAAAACGTCTTGGACCCGTAAAAGTTGACCACGGCATGCAGGGCCTCAAACCAACGGGCGTGAACGCGAGTCGGATACTCAACACGCAGAAACAATCCGAGACGGAAGCTCAGACGGGGGAAACGAAACGCAACCACATCCAAACTCCGTCTTTGTTCGACGCTTTGACACGGTTGCAGGAGGTCAAGGACGACCGAACGTTGGAGAGGTTGGCGGCGGAGTATAACTTGGACGGTAATGTGCTGAGGGAATTGGGGAAGACTGTGAACGTCGCTACGCCGGATGAGACCACTGCGAGGACGGTGGTGAATGAAGATGGTGCCGAGGTCGTGTTGAAGACGGTGAGTTTGGTCTGTGAGGTGTTAATCCTCTGACTGACATTCGTTTCCACAGGTGAAATGGGTGACTTTTCCGGCCGTCAGGCAATGACACGTAAAATCTCAGATGAGAGAGCGATCCAGGTCGCCTTATGTTCTCTCTGTAATTATAATCTTGTACCACTGATGAAATGAATCCAACACTTCTTACTACTGGACGACGGATCGACACAAGCAGTGATCGAAACGTAACAGACGCGAATTCCGACGTTCAAAGCTGCTGTCGACTCAAAGATGTTGTGCGCCCGACGAGCTACAAGGGCCCATGCATTTGCTCGCCAAATCCAGACAGCTGCAACGCGCAAGCCGCAAAAATGGTCACATCACGCCGTTTCTTTCACGACGGCATGTACGGCTGCCGGAGCAGCAGCCGCTTACTTCTACCTCCAAAACTCGGTCATTCACAATGATACTCTACCCAAGGACCTTCACATGTCCGGGGAGGTGAACCTCGAAACAAGTAAGAAGGACAGGGGGAAAGAGCTACTCACCTCAGAGGGATGGGGTTCAAACCGGTGACTCCCAATTTCGCCTCCTTCGTCCCGCCCCTCGTCGTGATCACTGACACGCTCCTTACTCTTACAGTTGTGGCTTGCTCGTGTTTCGTGGTGCCGAAGAGTCGTTGAAATCACCTTCCCCTCTTCCATGGCTGGACGGCGTTGCACTACGCGATCTCGTGCTCCACGAGACCCACGCAGCCTGCGCGGATGCTCGCGGGGATGTGTATCAATGGGGGAACGCGTCTACACAGGGTAACCTTGCCAAGCAACCCGTTAGGACACTGCGAGGGAAGGTGCGGATCTAGACTTTCCGCCGTTGGGATGACCAGGGGGTTATTCATTGTGATCCATCTAGAACATTAAACAATTGGTAATCAACGGGAACAAGCTCGTGGCTTTGTCTCAGACGGGGGACATCTTTGTGTTATCTGCCACACATTTCCAGCCAGTGTCTTCCTCGAGCGATCTCAAATTCTGGGATGCCGGTGATAAGGGTGGTGCGGTAGAGCTGAAACCGCGACACGCCCTCGCACGAGGAGAGAGGTCAGTCTTATTACCTTTACACGTAGCCGAGTTGTAATTGACCAAGCCTAGATTCGTCTCCGTTTCCATTGGAAATCACCACCTCCTTGCGCTCACCTCAGCCGGTCGAACGTTTGCACATCCACTCTCTCACGAGGCGAATTCTCATGGACAGCTTGGCATGCGCCGGATGGAATTCACTACGGGTGGAGTCTCGCGTACTATCGACCTCGTTCCTGATGCGGCCAGGGATCCTTACGCCCTATCCGGTCCGCGAGGTCGAGCGTCTTCACTTGGGCAGCCAATTCCCAATGTAGCCAAACCAAAAGACCTGGAAGGGTGTAACGTGTTGTTCGAAATCCCCGCCCTGAACGGAATTCGGATCTCCCAGATCACCACGGGCTCACGCACTAGTTTCGCTCGGACTTTCGATGGCAGGGTTTTGGGTTGGGGTGCAAATGAGTTTGGGTTTGCTAATTCCGTCCTCATACAAGGTTTTGAAACAAACTTCTGAGGCGACTTCTCCCTTCGTCGCCCTTTTTCTCAGGCAGATTGGTCTTAGCGAGAACACAAGCTTAAGCGCAATCGCTGTTCCCATCGAGGTTGTGCTTTGGAGGGACACGAGCAAGGGCACGAGAACTACATGCACCGATATCCAGGCAGGTGGGCGTTCGGCTTCCTTTAGTCC
>Ga0307514_10000758_pt1 | contig 54045 bp, 49 predicted proteins | sample 16_EM_MG_FD_203088 | JGI IMG/M metagenome (GOLD analysis project Ga0307514, IMG submission 203088) | Populus trichocarpa ectomycorrhiza microbial communities from riparian zone in the Pacific Northwest, United States - 16_EM | ecosystem: Host-associated > Plants > Roots > Unclassified | place... | reverse complement strand
AGAGTAGCTCTACTATATGTATATAGATTCTGCATTATCCTTGGGCAGATACTAGAACTGTCTGTGAACAGGTTCAGGTCACTACATTTGAGTCATGAGCTGTCACTCATCACAGATGCACTTTACATGTTGCATAAATAGATCTCAGCTCTCATACGGGCTGACTGGGCTGGCTCTGATACGGGCTGACGGAGCTCAGCCGTCTCTACATTTAGATGAGTACGTGTTCGTACCGTATATATATGGCCTTGTGGCCCTCTTAGAAAGTACAATTAAGGCTTCTAGCAGTCAGTATTTCAACATTACAGTCAGGTAGAAAAGATTTACCTGATGGTATACAACATGTATCTAAGCGTCAGGTAGAAATAATTTACCTGACGCAAAATACCAGTGGTGCTAAGCAGTGCTTAGCAGCATCAGCAGTGCTGAGTATATTCTAAACCACTGTACTTGATCTACAACAACTCCTTGAATATTAGACAAAACTAAAAGAGGAGGCAAGCAAGTGAAAGAGCATCTTGTTAACTACATTTCATATATAAACAATATCCTGGTCAAAGTAAAACTCATGGAGTTAATTGAGCTCCAAGTTGAATAGATGGGAGCGGGGGAGGTGGCTCGGTGGGAGTGTGGCTACGAGGTGCCCCGCTAGCGAGCGGCTTGTTAGGTGTGGGCTTTGGACGCGCCCACACCCCTAATAAGGCGCCTGGGCCGTATGCATGAGGTGCATCGTGGCCTCCTCGATTCCTTGGCAAATGCCGGGTGGTCAGGGGAGGACCTCCACTGTGGACTAAGGCTGGCCATCCACAATATACCGGGTCATATCGTCATGAATATTCATCTAGAGTTGGAACAATAATTTGGCTAACGGGAGGCTGCGAACAGCCGATTTTCGTCCCCGGGGGTCTCCTAGCCATCAGTCTTACATACCAGATTACCAGAACATGAGGTCACGCACCATTGCCATTCCGGCGAGGAAAGACGTGGACGCCATGTGACTAGTGATCCGAACTATTGCTCTGCGTATCCAATGAGTTAGCTTTCGCCGGTGCTGGTAAAGTGCACTCGGAGATTGGCCGCAGATCTGAAATGACGGATTACTCTTTGCAGTGGGGGAATGGACGGAAGTTGTATCGAGCTATGTTCTGCAGACATCTGAGCGCCAGTGTCCGAATAGCCTGGTACTACACTTGGCCATACCCGTTCGGAAGTTCTAATTGTGCTACAGCTGCATGGATTATGTACATAGTGCCATTTGGTGTGCGTCCGTCATTACGTGAATGTTTTGCCGGAAGGGCATGTGAACGAGGTGTCGGGGCCACGATGTTTATTTTGAAACTGTGAGTGGCTTGAAGGTGTGGTGAGTTAGAATGTAGGGTGGTAGGCGTGGCTGTAGGCGTGGCAGTGGGTGAACTCGCAAGTGGGCGGTGGTGGAGATGTGGAGCGTGTGTTTACAAGTGTTGTTAGGTGTACCAGCTAGGCCTTTTCTCCTTCCGGTGGATTTGGTGAGCGTAAGTAAAGAGCAGTTATACGCTCACTTTTCTTCTGTACTTCCTCTCGGGGTTCAATGATGCTGGTAACGCTGACAGTGTGAGCGCAGTAGCAGGAGCAACTACGTAAACTCACCGACGCGATCCTCTGTGAAGAGTATAAATATTAGACCAAACAGTTCTCCCGAACGGTCCTATTCCTTTTATAACACAGTAGCCATGGTTCCCCCCCCCACCTCATGTATCCTCGCATGCCATGCACTCTGCCCCATCTGCGTTATAACAATTCACCCTGCCATGTTGCATATCTGGTGATGGCGAGAGGCGAGTGACTCAGAGTGGCAAAGGGTTCAAAGTTTTCTATGATTCACTCTATATAATTCCAGTCTTTCTCTCTTCTCTCTATATCGTAGAATCTACGCACACGGTTCTCCCTACGTACTATAGCAACATGCCATGCTGAATATTGTGCGAGTGATATTTTATGACATGCAGTTGCACTGCACAGGATCTTCTTTCCGTGCTTTCGTTCCAGCCCCAAGTCTAGTTTACAGTTATCAAAGGCACAGCTTGAGTATGGAGGGAGTCTTCTGATGCGAGGTGTCAAGAACAAGAACCTTCGGGAAAACTTGGTCAATAGGGGAAGCCATCAAGTTAAGTACGATATTAAAGGGTAGTCAAAACGCCCTCCATGGGTGGAGTTGGAGCATGGGATTACTAAATGTCTGTCTATGAAGAATCATTCCTACATATTAATATCTCCCTACAGTAAAGCATGATAATTTCAAGATTAACAAAACGACCAGCAGCGCTGTCAAAGAAACATGGCTTCTTCCCACCATTCCCACAGGTGGCAGCGGTGGCATCTAGTGTACATACTTCTGGTATTCGCGTGCACCAGCGAGCTGTGGTCTCACGGGGCGGAAAGGAACTGAATCTTGGAGAGCGCGGATACCAAACCTTTGAACGATATTTGTAAAGTAGTACATATCCTAACCCTTGGTTATTCATTGTGGTACAGGCAAGCGAAGTGACAGAGATGTACAGGAGCGACCCAGATATACCGAATACATTTACCTTCGGGGTTAGTATAGCTGTTTATAGGCTAGACGTGAGATGTAATCAACTGCTGTACCGATCACTATGGTTCGCTGTCCGGTGCTGACGGCAAATATTGCTTCGGACAACCAATGTTGACAACTTTAGAGTGGCCGGTCACACTGTTGCTGACTATGAGAATACAAGAATTTGGGGGTCAATGGGCGATGGTGCTCAAACCGTTTGGGTCAGAGTGGGGTAGGATACTTCAAGTTGAGAATTTGTTTTCTAAGTGTACATACATACAAAAACCAATTAGGCAAACTGACTTTTATAAATTGCAAGCTAGGTGCTAGCAACGTTTGCAATTCAGACGGCATCGAACTGACGCTGACCTAGACGAAAAAAACACCGTACAGACACCCCCGTCTGACTGCTGACGTCCGAACCATAGTGTTCGGTACAGTACTCTGCAAGCACGAAGTAATTAATTAACAATTCAAACAAGCTAACCATCACTTACAAACCTCCAACCAAAAAAGTTTCGTACACGAGACATACGCTGCGGTAAGAGCCAAATCCAAGTGTATCGGCGATTTTGTGGAAATAATTTGTCTTTGACAGAACATTGCTGCGCGACAAACCAACCCTTATGACTTTATTCGGATTCCGTGCGTTCTTAATGAGATTAAGATACCGACGCTTATGTGAATCGTCATAATTGACGTGCACTGCGCAGGGGTTGTTCGTAACCTCCAGCTTCCCTGTTCGGTCCTCAATTACCTTAAAACCGATGCATGCATCTTCGACTACCATTATATATTCTGGAACAGTAAATAAGGCTCACATTTCCACTCGGCTTCAGCGGCAGCTTCCCGATTGAAGTTGGGGCCCTCTTTTCAACTATGGTCGACAAGAAGCGATTGACTTCATCATACTTGTCGTCAACCCTAGCTGAGCTGAAGAGGTAAAAGGCACCGCCATGCAGGCCTCTGGTATTGATTTCGGCCTTCAAGGCTTCTTTTATTCGGTATTCCAACGTATCCCAAGTGAACCGCTGGATGATTTTGTGACGATAGGTTTTCATGATGCTGCCAGTGACATCTTAGTCGAATACTAACTTCCAGTGGAAGCAGCCGGACAGTTTGATTTGGATGCTGGGAGCGACGACGGGGGTGGTGGAGTCGATGTTGAGTGAATGAACTATGGTGGTGCTCCGTGCGGAAGTATACAGGAACTTGGCTGCCTGGACGCGGCACGTGGGGCGGTTCCGATGTGCGCACTTGTACTCGTGACCGCTTGCTGCTCCCCCACACAAGTGCAGGGACAAGGATGTCTAGTCTTTGGACAATGTTCGTGAGGTAAATGGTGAAGCTGGACCTGTACATATCCTCATCCTTAAAGTATCAATTGTAAATAGACATTCATAGCGACTAATGTGTTGCGCGGGAGTAAGCAATACGGTACGCGTTTACCCCCGGCTCGCGGGTTGTCAGTTAATATAGTACGGTAGGTACCTTGTATATGTTCCGACTGGATGGCGAAGAAATCGGCTTTGTGAATAAGTCGGCTGCTTTGTGAATAAGTCGGCTGCTTTGTGAATAAGTCGACTGATTCGCGAAGAAGTCAACTTTGTGAACCAGCCGACTGAACAATGAACCTCAGTCAACTGGGAGATAAAGTCCTCAACTTTACCATGCAGTCGACTGTACTATAAAGTGGTATGCTTTAGTAGCGCCAGCATCTTCAGCCTGCTTCCATCTCCAAGTGCACTTCATTTACGTCTCCAAGAGCAGCACCATCTGCAACCAGTGCCATCTCCAACCGGCGCCGTCTGCAGCCTGTGCCATCTCCAACCAGCACTGTCTCCAGCTCGCGGCATCTTCAGCCTGCTTCCATCTCAAAGTGCCATGTACACAATGGTGTGTATGGCAGAGAAGGCTGTGAAATGATAATTGTTGCAACCGGGAAAGCTGTGTAAAAGCCAGAAAGCCTAACAGGCCGGGCCCAAGCCCGGCCAGTTATGTGCTGAAACTGTCCCGCCCAGCACACTGGGAACTTGAACACTGCTACTGGGCTGCATAGATCCATAGTACTTCATAGTGTCCCTGCGCAGATCACCAGATTGAGCCGTTGCCAATGCCCACATATTTGCCATTTCCCCATGTGCCCATGCTCCATAGCCACCATGTGCAATTGACAACATAGTACCAATGTTCACACGCAGTCCATAGGAGCTCATAGTACCCACCTGCAAAAATTTCCTGTCGAATGCCGTCCGAAAAACCGGTTACTATGAGCTGCGCTACGTGTAAGGTCATTTTTGCCGGTGCAGTATGATGCTTGATATTATAGTAAAGTCAACTGCATGGTAAAGTTGAGGACTTTATCTCCCAGTCGACTGAGGTTCATTGTTTGGTCGGCTGGTTCACAAAGTTGACTTATTCGCAAATCAGTCGGCTGGTTCACAAAGTTGACCTATTCGCAAATCAGTCGACTTATTCACAAACCAGCCGACTTATTCACAAAGCCGATTTTCTTCGCCACCCAGTCGGAACATATACCAATTCTACTATCCGCGTAGAATCAATTAAAAAAATAACTAAGCGCAAGTTCACTAACCACTGTCCCCATTACTGTAGCCTCGAGCTATAAAAGTTTTATAGATAAGATACATGTTGGGGGAGCAAAATGTGTCACTTATGATTTTGTTGAAATGATCCTCCTCTGATGGAAGATGCGTGTGCGACCAACCAGCCCTTTAGACACTAGTTATCTATTTAGTTTGTATTTTCTATCTATCTCTCTATCTCTCTATCTCTATCTCTCTCTATCTATTTATATATCTATCTGTCTATCTACGCACTGTCGATCCGGGCTGGGCGGAGACGGTATTCGGTGTTAACTCACGACTCTATCATGGGATAGTGGAGAGGGATGGCTTAATTTCGTGTTCTCAGGTGCTAGTACGAGCTGAGTAGTGGACGAGATAGAGAGATGGGAGACTTAAGATCAGAGAAGATGGGTCACATGACTAGCTGAACCTTTTGAGCGTCAGATATTATCCCCGAACCTTTTTGTTACCTGCGCGTCATCTAGTCATATAACTGGCGTCAGCTGGGCGCTAGCACTGCTGTGAACTCCAGCAACTCTGCTCGTGCTACCCCCTTCTGTCATGTTACTATATGATCTGAGAGGAAGTCGCCGGTACACTGAGATCACCAAGTTGACTCACAGGCTACGGACTCATAGTCGTAGACTCATCCATGAGTCTTCACTCACCACCGCCACTGGTATTTGCAATCATGAGCTTCCATGGACTTCCATGGAGTTCCAGGCTCTCATGTATATAAGGACAGAGCTTCTCCTTAGATAGTAGAATAGACTTCGTCCGCTTTACATTCGTAACATGTCATGTTATAGACCTTGCAAGTGATATTTCATGACCTTCAGTAGCCCAGCGCAGGATCTTCGCTCCGCACTTTCCTTACCGCCCTCAATCTGGTTTTCTGATTATCCCAGATATGGCTTGTTTTGTGACGGGAGTCTTCCGATTGAAAGTGTCAAGACAGACCCAATGTCAGCTTTCTGCCCTTCAAACATAGCACCCAGCCCCAGCGCTTGTAACCGCAGAAATATCCCAACTAGCCATTACCCCCAGACTCTGTATCCACTAGTACCGACGGTGGGGGAGTCCAGAGTAGGCATATCCTGCACAGCGTGGCGCGAGGGAGATTGAGGTGCCATGGGGCAAAGAGGAGGACTGGGGGTGCGGAGGTAAGACGGTGCGGGGTTTGTTGGTGGTGTTGCTAGGTAACTGTTACAAAGCCTGGCTCTTACTAGTTATTACAAGTTACGGTGGTGGCTTCGCCGCCCTTTGGAGGTACCCAGATAGATCATCTCAAGCTCAACTCCCAGGTATACCTTACCCCTGGCTTTCAAGTGCTTGGAGGGTACCAAAAGTTGGGCACACTTCCACATATGATATCAAGTCCTGGCAGCCATTTCACTGTGCTAGAACATGTAAAGATAATCTAGTGACATTTATGACTTGATTTGTGTGAAGGAAAAATGTTGAATACACCACCTGGTCTCTCTACCAAATACCACACATATGGTGCCATGCCACCCTCCACATCAAAGACTCTCTGTATCCAGGTGAATATTCTACTAAATAGACTATCCAGCCACTCTGTTGGTTGTTTCTGTTGAGGGACATTATGGTGGAGAAGAGGAATGCAGAAAAGAATCAAGACCGCAGTAGCAAAAGGAGTAAGGCTCTATATCTTACTCGACTGCCACTGATATACCCTAGGATTTGTAGTGGTGAATCAGTGGATCTAGAAAGCAGAAGGCCTATCTTCAACATTCCACCATTCCTCTTGCAGCATTGTAAGGGGATTCTGGAGGGAGCGATTCTAGCTCAAGAAGCATAAGAAGAGGGTGACTGGATTTGATAGAACACTCAGTCTTGAGGAACCACACATATTGCATGGATCAACAAAAGCTCAACATGAGTACATGTAACCAAGAGCTGGAAAGAATAGAGTGTGTATTTCATTGTGTGGTAAAATGATACATTCACAAAAGTGCAAATTGACTATAGCCTGTATGATGCATACATGGGTACATGCACAGCTTATAGCAAGCTTTCAGTGGACCTCTGTACAATGTGTAGTCTATAGTCATCTACAGTTCATTCATAGAGGTGTGCACCTGTGGCTATGGAACTATATAAGACTGGTGGCCAGAGATGAATGTATACCTGTGTTTACTACATGGCTGTTGTAAAGGCATACGCCCGTGTATGACCTCGTAGGAAGGTATATCAGTAGATACGGTTGCAAATGTGGATGTCCATAGTGTAGAGTAATATAAGGTAGTTAAAGTAAGATCATCGCTAGAGATCTAAGGCTCGTGGCGAGCCGACTATATATAAAGCGGGTGTTACCCGGCCCTGGCCACGTCACGTACAGCCGTGCCATTACATTATCCCCCTCTTTAGGTGCAGACCCCCTGGGCTGCATAAACCCGTACAAGAGTAGAAAGGAAACAATCAAACAACTATTCAACGTACGCAAATGTACGAACCCATAAGTCCCACAACCGATCAGTACCGTATGGTAGCCATTCGGCGGATCCGGCACACGGGGAAACTCCACCTCCACTTGACTTATCTCTGGAGGTGGTAAAAACCCGTGCCGACGCCATTTGTACTGGGCCGAGATCCAAAGAAGTAAAGAAGTAAAGAGAAGAGAAGAAAGAGAAAGAAGGAACATCCAAAGTAACACCGTCCTCCATATCTCCACTTCCGGAATGTCCGGCATCCGACTATCAAATCTTGCACTCGTAGCTTACACCAAGCGTAGGTCATCGTCGGAATTAGACACAGTAATCTCGGTGAAATCTCCAATCATAGAATGAGCCTCGTCTTGACTCGGTGGCATCGATGGTGGCTTCCGCTCGCTGCTCATTATCGCCATCGGCGATTGCATTGGTATATCTAATTTGTAAGCATCCCAGTAACCGGTCACTCACCATATATTTTCATTCGCGCTAGCACTCAAGATTTCCCAATTCCTCGTGAACTCCGCAGGTCCAGCCCATCAGTAATCATTGTTGCTGCTTTGGAAGTCATATTCGCGCTCAGTCAGCACGGATGAAGTGGGCTTGACTTCTCGGCATGGATTATAGCTTCTGCTCTCGGTATCATAGCCGTCGGTGATGGTCAATCATATACGACCTCGTATCTATCTCGTAAGCTTCTCATGAAATGGACATTCATACCGTATATTTTCGAACGCGTTTGCGCTCTCCAGACCCTCGTGCATAGCTTTGTAGGCCAACCGCGATATCTGACATCATCTCTTGCAGCCGGTGGCTCTCACACGGTGCCTGTCAGTAGTTATATTCATCCTCCTTCAGCATCGGCCAAGCAGGCTTATAGGCCTCCAGTACGGTCGTTTGGCATTCCTTTCGGTAAGCCGTTTGGTAAACATCCCAGTCGGTGCCTTCGGTAGAGGGCTTCCGATAATCCTAAGTTCCTGCGCCTTCCGTTCAAGGCAATCCGGTAATCATCTTTTGGTAGTTGTCTCGACTGTCTCACGATGCCATTCGGTGACTGTCTCTCGCGATGCCATTCGGTAGACTGTTTGGTACGTTCGAAGATCATTTTCGGTCTCGTTCGGAACTGCTTCGGTAGACATAATTGCACTCGTTCGGCATAGATCAAACTCGCTTGATCATCTCATCATCTCTCCGGTGCTCTTGCAGTCGCACTGATCATCCTCCTAGTCGGTCCACTTGTAGGTACACTTGACATCCGCCCTGTGCTCGGTGCACTTATCTCCAATTGCTGGTTGCGCTTGCCGGTTTTCCTCCGGGTATGCTTTCCGCTCCTTCTCCAGGTGTGCTTGCTGTCACTTGCCTGGGTATCCGTATCATGGTTTTCTGAATTCGCTTGTCGTTTCATCTCCAGGTGCATTGGTTGACTCTTCTCCACGTAAGCTTGTTGACTAATCTCCAGCTGTGATTCTCTGCCAGCAAGTGCGCTTTGGTGCTTCCTCGCAGCACTTCCGGTACGGTGATTGCTTGCAGTAGGGGTTGGTTTTGATTCCAGTACGGTCATCCCCTTTTGTACGTCGTAGCTCTGCAGACCACTAATCCATTACGGCTTCTTCGGGTGCCATATCGGTTGATTAGGCTTGATTCTGAAGTTGATTTCAAGTAGCAGCTGTGTATCTCGTGATTGTCGAGACTGAGTCGGGATCTCATTCGGGATTGTAACTTGGGCATGCGGCTTCTTGATTCATCTGTAGGTGCGTTTGCCATCACTTCTCTGTGTGCACTTGCCGCTGCTAGCCTTCTCTATTGGTGAATGCGTTTCACGGTGCTTCGTTTCTGCACTTCGGTTACGGTAATTGTTCGAGGTAGGAGTTGTTGCGGTTCCGGCACTGTCATCCCCCTCTTTAAAGATCGTTGCTCCGCTGACGAGTTATCTCATACGGCTTCGAGATGTGCGGTATCCGCATTGTAGCTGCGTGACTCGGGATCTGCTTCGGGGTCGTATTCGGCATTGTAACTCCGTAGCTTGAAATCAAAGTGATCTCGAGAAGGGTATAACTTCGCATAAACTCAATATCTTCATGAAAGGGAAGGAGATTGATTGTCATCTGTCTCCCGTGATCCATCTCCTGTTATCCATCTCTTGTCATCCACCTCCGGTCATCTATCTCCGGACGGGGTCTATCTCTTGTTAAACATCTCCGACTGCAATCCATTTCCGGCCGCGATCCCTCTACAGCTGTGATCCAGTTGGTTCCAGCCATTCGTTTCCACCATGCGCATAATTGCGCTCGTATGGGCCGCATTGCGTGACTTCTCCCGTAACTCTGTAAGCTCTCTAAAGGTCACATTTACTAACCTCCATAATGTCCGTCTTCCATTGACTCTTCATCGCAGTCCCATAATCCATCTGGTGACATATTGTCCATCATAAGAAAATGCCCACTCATCGATCCTTCCATATGGCATCGGATCTTTAAGTCCAAATCCATGATCTGGCCTCGTGAGCACATGACCTTATTCCACGCAATTGCGTGAATATCGCTCCACCCAACTTTGAGAAGTTGTAAATCCGCCCATATGGCAAATTGTAGCCGGGCTCCAAATTGATTGCAATTGACCGATGTGGCGGGAGTGTCTCCGCCTTGGCTTTGCTGAACCTCCATGAAATCACCGTATATCGCTGGATAAGTCCTCCATTGTCTGTAGGTACCATCATTGTCGTGGTACCGGCTCCATCTGCAAACATTAGTTCTCAATTCATAATAGATACGGAGCAGTAGAGGAATATCCAGGAGCCTGGATTTAAAACGGTTCGCCCATGGAAGAGCCAAGACCCGCCGTCCAGTACTCCCTTCGTGTCTCGGCGTGCCGATAAGGTTTACACGAGTATACCCTTGGGAACCTTTTTCTGGCCGTTGCCGCCGCTGCTCCCCGCTTGCCCGTCCAGTGCCTGGTGCCTATCTCACCACTTGAGATGCTTTCCACGGTCACTCCCAGCAGCCCTATACGAACTCCCACTCTTAGGAAGAACGTCCAAACGACCTGCTCACTGGCCAGTAGATCGTCAATAGCACTAGCTCCAAGTATTTGTGTATATGAAGTACAGCCACCTTCGGAACGCGCCTCCTCCCTAGCCGTGATCCAGGTAGATTCCCGGGGCATACCTGATGGCCTGCCCGGTCCACAGCCACCTCTTCCGCTCACCCTGAGGTTGCAGAGCCAAAAGTCAATTGCTTTGTAAGTCGACGCTAGGATTCCTGGCCTGGTACCAAGGCAACTCCTATCAGTCTCCAGCTCACAGTGTATCCACCGCGGCTGCCACCATGTGTACGAATAAGCTCATGAGGCGAATCACATACTTGTCACGCCCGATTGGGACTGTCTGACAACCAAATGATGACCTTGCCTCACCCAATTGGGACTGTCTGACAAACAAATAATGTTCATTCCCACCTGGGGATACGACACATCAATTGAACCTCTTTGCGCTTTAAATACATGCTGAATCCGCTAGTCTCCTGAGTGCCCAGACGGTCCATACGGTAGCCCCGTGGATCCTGAGAATCCCGGCTACAAATAAACATCACCACTGCAATCATAAAAACCCTTTTCATATGCCATTGTATGGGGCACATCCATATTTGCTCGTTGGCGATCAGCTTTCGTTGACTTGTTTGATGAAATGGAATAGAGTTGGCGCAGATGGCTCTCTCTCCCCACAACGATCCGATTCGGTCGTCCAATCAGGTGCTAAAGGTGATAATTGACAATAGTAGTAGCGAATCTTACCTGCTATCCACTTTAGAACCTTCGGGGGTTATTATACTTCCCTTACGGAGCTGCCACACAATCTGTGATCGCTGCTCCACTCTCCTGAACTCGTATATAGCCTTGTAAGACTTCCGTAACCGCGGCGGTAAACTCCTAACAGCATCAGTAACGTAGATGACTCCATCGAGTCGTGTATAACGTAATCGCGATTTCAACTGTTGTCGACGATGTAGATCGACGTGACTCGTGCGTATTTCTTAAACCCACCCAGATCCTGCGTACGCGCACTTCGTTCGGGTTATGTCCCCGTTTATCGTCAATTGGCTATCATCAAAAGTGAATTGAAGTAGGACCGGCTTCGGCATTGCCGGTGACGCGACTCTCTGTGGCGTATGGGCTATGGAATCGTCCCTGTTACAGAATCGTCAATTGACTCAATTGGAAGGTAAATTATCAAATCTCATTGATGCTGCAATTGATAGCTTTGGAGTTCTCGTGTAAATCCGTTGAAATGGACTTCGATTGACTTGGTCGCTGACGCGTCTCCTGGCCAGTTGGCCTGTAGAATCGACTCGCAATTGTCTCTGCATCCGTTAACCTCAATTGGGTGTACTTATCAAGCCTCTTTGCGTCTGCAATCTGTCGCTGTCCAATCCGGATGATTTCTCGTTCTTAGGTGTCGCGACGAGTCTCTGGCTGATTGGCCTCTGAAATCCGCACAAGATCGTCTCTGCTACCGTTAACCTCAATTCAATAGACATATCAAGACACTTTGCTGCTGCAATCAGTGCTCTCAAATCCGTATAATATCTCGCGCATAGACTATGTGTCGTGACGCGTCGGAAAGGTGTAATTCATGAAATCCCGTATGCGAAACGTATCTGAAATTAAAGAGCGATAATAGTGTAAAGGCATATGCCCGTGTATGACCTCGTAGGAAGGTATATCAGTATATACGGTTGCAAACGTGGATGTCAATAGTGTAGAGTAATATAAGGTAGTTAAAGTAAGATTATCGCTAGAGATCTAAGGCTCGTGGCGAGCCGACTATATATCAAGCGGGTGTTACCCGTCCCTGGCCACATCACGTACAGCCGTGCCGTTACACTGTTATAGCAGTACAGAGTCCACTGGAAAGCCTGCTGGCACTTGAACACCTTATCAGAGCCTACTCCAAAGCCAGCTTGATATCCTACTTGGGAGCCTACTTCATAGCCTCTTTGAGAGCTTGCTTCATGGTTACATGACAAAGCTATACATGAGAGCTGCACCTGAGAAATGCGTACTTCAGGAGGAGTTGAGTTTTCCACATGCTGGTTTACTATGCTGATGAAAATCTCTGAGATTGCAGAAGGTTTGACACAAATGTTGATCAACTGAGCCTACTTGTCTAAGTGCTACGGGTACAATTATCACCATTGCCAACACTATCGGCATCACCATCATCACCATGGCCATCATGCCATTGCCATCATCACTATCAGCCCTGGACTGAATGTGTACACATAGACCAACAATCCATAGGCTGCGGAAAGCAGATTTTGCTAGACAATCTGAGTCCCAAGAACCAATTTTCTACATTTTCCGCAGAATCTAAAGTTGTGATTGTCAATACCATGACTATGAGGGATTGTGTGATCTCTTTGTGGTGGGCACAATCAAGATAATATTCATACTTTTATATCGACCAACATTAAGAATTCTACCATGTTAGGCCACCCACTACCTACTACCCGCCATCTGCATCCTGGTGCCTGGTGGCTGCATCTCTGCAAGTCTCTGGATCAAATACCAAGATGCATACATGGGAGCATATAGTTAGGTGAAATTGAAAGTGTCTTGCCTCTGGAGAGTGAACTTGGAAGCATAGAGCCAAGTAGGCTGGGAGTGTATCACGTAATGCAATTGGGGACATACTTGAGAGCACACTTGCGAGTGTACATGAGAGCATCTTGCGAGCTTATATCAGGGCATATATGGCTGCGAGTGTACCATTGAGGGCAAATAAGAGCGTTCCTGAACGCATGCTTGGAAGTGTACTTGAAAATGCACTTGGTAGTATACCTGGGAGTGGATTTGGAGTGAACTTGAAAGCATCTTTTGAGCTTAGTTGCGAGCATAGAGTCAAGCAGGCTTGGAATCAATTATTGAGTACAATTGGAATCATACTTGAAATGTACTTTGGAGTGTACTTAAAAGTGTCTTGAAAGGGTACTTCAGAGTGTGCAATGAAGTGTATTTGGCAGTATTGTTGAATGCAGCATGATGTATAGTATTAAGTGCACAAAATGGTATGCATATCATAGTATTGTAGTCAATGTGCAGGTTGATAGGTGCTCTTACTGCCATGTGTCGAATATGCTACGCATTACGATCCCAGATACTCCTTTTCTAAGAGTTATTCATTATATAATGTCATTTTTCTCAGTATACCTATCTACCCCGGAGTCTACTAAATATATATACTCCCCATCACCCAGTCTACCTCTGTAATCCATGTAATTCTGTGCACCACCATCCCCCTACTGCCTTTCCCTGCCAATGTAAGCAGTGGAGATAAGATATGGATTTTTCCACCACCCTGTGTATACTCAACTCCAACTTCTACAGTATACCCACTGTACAGGTCTCAATCCCACTAGTATATCTCTCCAAGTCTCCGTAAGTTTGTACTATTTCTATGCTCAGAGCCATTATTGTCAGCTGAAAAGCAGCTTTCTGCTCAGCTATTTGAATTATTTGAAATCCAATGATCTCACCAACTTTTGCTCTGATCACAACATGTTCTAGGAATGAAACATCCATAAATAGGTCCTATTTCACTTCCCAGTTGCCAATTTACTTCATTGCAAATTCTCCTCATACTACTGTAAAAAAACATTACAATAAAGGTATTAATCCACAACTACTCACCCAATATTAAAAATATCATGAATGTAAACCTGGGATGTGAAAGCAGGTAGAGTTATACACATTTCATGTATATCACACTTTGTTGTCAGAGTGCAACTTGCAGACTTAAATTAGTGGGTCGTTTTTAATATGAGTTCTTGTGGTTTATACCTGCCACTATCAGCCACTCAGCCACTCAGCCACAGAATTCTGACCAATAAGAATCGAAAAAGACACATTCCGTGTGCTTATATGAACAATGGTATAGGGCGCGGGAGTGTCCCGGAAGTACGGGTTGCGTTCACCAATAGGATTATTACGTCTTCCGGTGAGTGTGGTGAACCTCATATGGGTCTGTTGTAATTAAACTGCTCAGCAAGTACGTAGTACTCAATTCCCAATTCCACACAATTAATCCCTCGTCTAACCTCAGCCCCTGCTACTCACAAATTTTCAACCGCCGTAGTTTTTGATACCAAATACGACCCGGTCGAAGAAAACGTAAGGGTATTCGAAATCTGGTTGAAATAACTTTCCATTGCTAGCGAATTCTTGCCTGATAAACCCACGGCAACCACTTTACAGGTATCCGTCGGATCCTTAATCGGAACCAAAAATAGGCGGCGACCGCTACCTCCTCCATTTAAATCGACATGTTTCCCTCCCTGAGCGTTGTTGGCTGTCTCAATTTCTCCATTTGGGTCCATGATCGCATCGAAACCCGTGCACGCGTCTTTGACTAGCATTGTATATTCTGGTACAAGCCAGACATGCCTAATTCGTGATGTGTGAGTATAGGGGGATGACGATAGCAAAAAGTATAGAGGGTAGTTGTAGTCTTACTTGGCGCTGTCACCAGGTTGGTTATTATATCTTCCAATGATATCCGGATCCCTATTGTTGGGATATTTCACACAGTCATGCGGTTTTTCCAGCTGTGAACTTCCGTATACAACCTAGACCGTCAGTTACGTACGGGTTCTAGCGAAACAACGATACCTTGATATTGGACACAAACTGGCGCGCCTCAAGCTCCACGGATATCTCGACGCGTTCTTCCTGGCCATGAAAAGAACATTGAGCGTCACACACCAAAGAAATTCCCGGGCCTGTAAAGTAGAGTTGATACAGCGCTAGGTTCGAGTTGGAGCCGATTTCGTCTAAATTCGCTTCAATACTCAAATCTCGTTGTCGGCTCGGGGGTGGGTATTTGAAAAGTGCGACTCACATTTCCATTCCGCCTCCGCAGCAGCCTCGCGGTAGAAATCGGTCTTCTTTGTGACGACGGTGGATAGGAAGTGGTTGACCTCATCATACTTGTCATCAACCGTAGCCGAGCGGAATACGTAAGAGCCACTATCGGTGTGGGGTTTCGATTTCAGGGCTTCCTTAGCTCGGCGCTGAAACGTGTCCCATGAGAACCGCTCAATCGTCTTGTGGCGGAAGAGTCTTGTTACTGTGCCGTTGCACGTGCTGCTGTAGTGGAATAGTAGTTTCCAGTAGAAGCAACCGGAGAGTGTGATTTGGATACTGGGAGCGATTTTTGGGACGCTGGGCTCCATTTTGGAATGGCGAAAAAGGTACGGAGAGCAAGGTGCAGTTGCTGTTAGTGCGGGGAGAATGTGGGGACCGTAGCAAGCCAAGCCGGGCGAGGATGTGGCAACGCGGAAGGTTACGATTGGCTGGCTTGGTGTTGATCATCTGAAGGGCAGGATCAAACGAAGGGCGATCCGATGTGACAAGACTCGTAAGACTCGTAAGACTCGGCAGTGTGATCTCGCGACGGGACGCAGCTTGCTCGTGCCAAACCGAGTCCACCACTCGCTGGAAAAGTCCAAATTGACCTCCTGAACGACTTATTCACCGACGAACAACGAAACAATCGAAGCCAGGAATCGATCATCACGAAGATGGCTCCGCTTTTGTCCGTTGTTCTCTATTGCCATGTGTGGTGGCCCTCGATTTCGAGCTCCGACTTGAGCGCTGGAGGCTGCATGGTACTGGAAGATGCGTCACCGCTGCCGTCTATTCTAAACATACTCATTGCAACAGAGAACGCCAAAGTACCATGAGATCAAACCACGTTTCTCTGACCGCATCATCCGCCGTTTTGCAGTACTTACATTTGCATGATGTGGGCAAATATAGCATTGTACGGCTCATTCTTCATTTTCAGGCATTAGCAACGCCACACTCCAGTTCTCGGTCTGGAACTAGCTCTGGCCATATATTTAAACAGTACTTTAACGGTTGGCCATATTATAACTAGGGTTCTTGTCGGTTGCCAGTTATAGGGCTGTGGCGTTGCTGTCACATCTCAGATAGCAATACTCCCGCCATGACGCCGACCGTGTCTCCCGTAACAGGAAACGTGGTCTGGAGCAGTATCACTACTCCGGAGGGAAGATTGCGTACCACACTACTTTGTGTCATACATTGTCACTCATAGAGACCTACATAATCCTGTTACAGGTATACTTGTGCCGGAGATATGTTACAGATCTGATACACGGTGACTGCTGCAGGAGCTGATGCCTCCTGTATATATCTCGAGTCATTCTCCTTCTCTCTTCTCTGTACCATAGATTGCACGCACACGGTTCTCCCCAACTTCCATATCGTAACAAATCCTGCAACTTTATGTTAGTAGGAGAAAGGAAGCTAACCAACCACGCCTACCGTTATTCTCCTCACTCACTACAGCTTGAAGCCTCTCACCACTTCATAATCAAGACTGGCCCCAGGGTCTTCCTAACGCCTTGTTGAACGTGCACCTCACGTACGAAAACACGTGAAACATCGACATGCATTCAAGCAGGAGTTCATTTAGCCTCACAAACCCATTGAGCACTGAGAAATATTCAGCAACTTGGGCTCATCATGAATGGCCTGTAATCCTCAGCCTCCCGGCACATTGCAAACCAAAATGGCCTTTGAGAAAGTGCGCTAGTATCTAGTAATTATTAGGAAACAAACTATTCCCGCTTTCCAATTACTCTGCTTGTGTGGTTCCTGCATCCGGTAATGCGTCAATCGAGACAAAAAATTGGCACAGACAGTTCGAGAACTATGAATTTCCCAAACGAATCATAGAAGGATAAACGCCTAAGTGTGCTAATATCTCGATGAGTGAGAGGTTGTGAAGCCAGTTGAAACTTTAGCGAGGTGAAAACATGGATAAGACGATGGTGCCGGTCTTGTACGATTCGCTAAGTAGGCGGCAGTTCCCTCTCCTAGTTTTTTCTTAATAACCACCGAGACGTGATCCTGTTACTGGGAATCGGCTGACTCCGGTACTCGGCAGTGATTGGTCCTGACCCCGGGTGAGGTCAGTCATTGGTTAACCCAGATCTGCTGAAAGCTGACGTGGGCTGGCCTAAACAGCTCAGTATCCATGCACCGGGGTCTGCTGCACGGCATCTCCAGTCAAATCCGACCCATGAAAAGGATGGTTCATTTACGGTGTTATATATCTAGCCGGTCTGCAAATCAGTAGGTCGGCCGCCCGTTGGCTGATTATGCCGGAATACTGTATGATGCCAGAGCAAGACGGAATGACGCCAGGATTGGGCCGAATGACGCCAGAGTGAAACGGAATGACGCCACCGTGGGAAGACGACCGGGATGACGGGACGAACCGGATACGTAAAGATGATATTCTCCGTGAGAATGTGCATGCTTCGTGGGCGTGGAAGTTCGTAGGACGACCTGCGCTCCTTTCAGTTGTACTTTACCCTTAGAAGCAAAAGTGAATATACTATTAGCTGAACCTTTGCCTTGAGCACAAATGAAGTTGAGAAGGTATAGATTCAAGAGGCAATGTGGGGGGATGGAAACTGAAATGGAAAAAGAGGCGGAAGCGGAAGTGGAGGTGGAAGCTGGCATTTGAAAATTCGAACCGCCCTAGTCCTTGTTCTTATTGTATAAAAAGGGTGGAACAGTTCATCCAAACTCTGAAGTTTTCTAGGACATCTTATAAGCCCATCGTTTTTTCCTTATTTCAAAGTTTTCAGTATTTTAAAACCGACTTATTACCACCAATTTCGACTCTCTTATTTCAGACTTCAAGCGCTCGAGGACGGAACCGCATACGGAGTATATGATGCTGCATATGCATTCTTTGCGGCTCTTGTCCATGCATTCAACTAAAATCCAAAATAACCGAACTTCTGAGGTCGGTATGTTCGATTCGACAAAAATTCGGTATCAACAATTCCGGGTGAATATGACGAGCTCCGGTCTTTGGGCTTCCCTAAACCAGGATTCCTAGCTTCAAATATCATATGCTCGGCCAGCGAGAATGTTCCTGGCCCTGAAATGACTCCACGCCACTTAGAGCGCTCGTTTTGCCCAGAGGGAGAGTGGACGCCCACGTACTGACTGAATAGATATGGATATTCTCCGCAGATGCAAAAGACAAGATAATATGAAAGATTGTCGCCCGAGGACACAATTCCCCGACTGCGATGATACTTATGATATAGGAGCACCACATAGTTACCCAGGACTGTCAGAGGGGATACAATATCAGTTTTGGGCGCTACTTTGCAAGCAGAAACATTATCTTGCCTAACTCCCGAGCATACCATACACACATGTGTTGTGAAATTTCGGACTGATATTTCAATTGGCACGATGGTATAATATTCATCCAGTCAGCAGAGTTTGCTTCTGTCTGCTTTGGCCCCGATATTCCAAGGTACAGTCTTTAAATACTATGGATCCATAGTAAAAGTTCTCGGAGTATGTATAGCTATTGAAAGAAGGACAGGGAATTCCCTGTTTTGGCAAATACAACACTTTTCGAGGTTGGCTAGCACAACATATTATAGTCTAAGGCCCAGTCCAGGAAACCCCAGCAGTATTGCATCAAACGTCGAAAGGGTTGAGACCTGGCGTCTGAAATCGCCCCTGAAAAGGTTTAACCACATGTTCAAACCCATTGTCCACTCCCCTGTTTCTCGATCTTTTACTTTTATAGCGGTACTGCGACTAAGGCAGCCCCCGTTCGGTAATCTTATATTCTCGAAGAGGTAGCAGCTATGACTGATTGGTAATGGTAGAACCCATCGCACGAAATATTGTAGTCACCCTACTAATTTTAGTCACGTATCAGTAGTTAGGGTTTCGTTTTTAGTATAGTTCTTCCAGAATTTCGGTCTAGATCGCCAGTATTTAGCAACCAAGTGTTTAACGGCCGACGATATATATGAATTGAACTTGAATAGTCCTCTTCCTCTTCACTCTCCACAGCAACAAGTATCTTCTCTGCATCATTTTAGCGGATTTAGTTCTGTCTCAAACCGCTCTGTTCACTCTCTATTTATGAAGGTAGGGACTCCCCCTCTCCATATCCCTCTTCTCCCCCCCACCCCTTTTTTCTACCTAAGATCGTGGTATGAACGTCAAAAATTAAGCTAATTAAGACTTCGGGCAACAACATAGATCTGCACATTTTTTGCGTGGTCGAGCGCAGAGGCGATGCAATCCAGGCCTATTGGATGCCCGCATACACCCGACACGGCACATAGGTGAGTCATATATTAACCATATCCTAGTACTCGCTCATATATCCATCATTTGGCTAACTGTTGGGTTTTAGATTCCGTCATATGATATCTACGGCAGCTGGTCCCTGATTTCTCCGTCCTTCATCGATACTCCAGAGTTGTGATACTTTTGGACGGACAGGACAGAGTATTGATTTCCATCTATGGAGGCTACAACGCCCTCCTACATTCCACAACAGGCAGTGCTATCCGCCAATATCCTATACCCTACCGCCATTAGACACCATTCACACTAAACTTTAGACGCTGTCTTCCTTCGCTCAGTCATCATCTTGCAACGACGCATGCCATTTTGTAGCAACACATTAGACGGAACACGCTGCAGCACACCGCAAATCTACTACACTTTATTGCTCACGATTTCCCCGAATTTAGAGTAATTTATTAGGGGGTTGTTCATAATGCCGCAGGTATACAAAATACCGCAGAGTGGCCGCTCGGAATCGCTGGTACCGATGTTCGGAGAGTGCAGGGAGGATGTGGGTGCAAAGAGCTCAATATATTTTCAGCTTAGTCGTCAATATGGGGGGTTAGGGTTATCGCAGCGTGTGCACAGGGGTGTCCCTTCCAGACGAGAATTCATATTTTCCGGTCCGTTTGTCCAGAACCATGTGAGTTCACTTATTGATACCGTATGGCATGTCTGATCTGGATTCTTTGTAGTGTTTCAGGTGGATCTGTTAGTCTGTTCCAACAAATTCCTCAATACGCACCAGATCTTGTGTGAGGGTACACGGGCTTTGAGAAGAGTAGAATTCACGCGTGATAGCATGAGACAATTGCGCTGTATCAGTCTATATCCGAACTTTGGCATACGACATCTAAATTTACAGACAGAGTTCAACGCCGCGCCTTACAGGTTCGTCGCGGGCATGGCCACTATAGCTGGCGAAGGAACATTCATCCTAAAGCGCGATTTCGGGGACTACGTACGTGAACCAAAAGCGATATCAAGTGGGCAATGCATCTGCATCAATTTCTCCGCATCGATATCTCCGCATCGATAACTCCGGCCAAGAAATAGGTGCTCACAATAGACATATTCACATATAAGCATATAGGAGGGTAATCTATGAGCTTGTGAGAGTTATTTTGCTATGGACCGATATCTCTGTAACTCTCCCCCCCCCCTAAATTTAAATTATCACCGTTTCAATACAGCAAAATTGCTTGCAGGCTGGGATATCTCATCCCTTGGTTTTTAAAACCCTTGCTGCTGGTATTGTCAATCCTCTTCCAGAGGCTTGCAGTCCCGAAAGGCAAGTCAAACTCTGAATAGAATGGGCTGCTCTCTCTAATGACAAAGAAAGCTGCATGAACGGGCAACTGTTTAGCACGTCGTCCCCTGTGCCGGTTCTACAGCCCCAAAATCACTCCAGTCATAGCATTCTGTATGTGCTCATTTAAATGAGGAGATGAATGAGTTCGGTTGTCCTTCCGCTGGATCCGAAACGGTGCAGTTGTTATTCAGTGTATGGATACATTGTTTCGACTCTGTGGCGGTGAATTCAGTCGGTGATGTTTGCGACTTCAACGGGGTACCACCGGAACCGACATCTGGCATGTCTACTGAAGACTAGCTTTAGAAATAAAAAATGTAATTGGCTACGAGTTACACTAGCTAATACTTCCTGGATTTAATTCCCCTTATCTGGCAAGTTTCGGAAGCATAATTTGATAATTATTCTTGCTTCCTTGACTACCTCTTATATACTCATTTGTAATGGATTCTTATTTTGGCTAGAATCTCCCTGCCGCCTTATTATAGTGCATTAGTGATTAGTGCGGTGTAACGTCAGCTAGCGGGATGGCAGTAGAATCCGTTTAATCGGTAGATCTTCAGCCAAAACCAGTAGTGCAGAAAATTTCCCAAATTCGAGCGTGTATGGGATAAGGAAGACGCGTTGCAGCATTCAGGACCGGCTAATATACATATGTGAATACAATATGAAAAAAAGAGGTTTTTAACGACGGTCCTAAGTAGGTTGTCCTTATAGAACCGTAGCGGCACCGTTTAGATACCATTTAGGAACAGTCAATAGACGGTCAAAAACGCACTACCAACGGTTATACAATCAAATCCTACTTAGGACCGTCCTTGAAGACACCCTTTTTTCATATATGGTAGGTTTGTGCTACGTACGACCACGCCAGGGGAATGACTAATCCTCAATAAGATGAGTCGGCTCTAGTACTCCGGAATTCCATTAAAATGCTAGTGAACTAGCTCTCAGAAGCCAACAGATCCGTGTAGGTTTTCGCGTAGTAGGACACTCATGCAAGAATCGCTTACGATTGGTTGGATACACCGTAGCGATGAGTGCGAGTCAATGAAGCTGAACTCGAAAAGTTTTACAACCAATTTTCTAAAGCCGAGCACTACTTGCCATCATTGAGCTATTACGGTCTCGGCCGACTCAGAAGTCGCCCCGCCAGTCCCCTTGTCACTCCCTTGTTGCCAGGGACCTCCTACCCCATCAACCACGTTTAGCGTTTGATTGCTGACATTGATGCGTTTAATTGGTACTTATGAGTCCCCGAAGCAAAGGCTCTCTATTCACCATGAGGGATATGTGCCCTGCCGTCTACCCACGATTTAGGGCGTATTCGGATGTCCAAGTGTGGTTTGCAAAACTAATTTACTCTGATGAGATCAGTTGTGGATGTAAAGCCATGAAGTCAAACACTGGTGGGAGACCACAATTGGATGCTTAGGGGGCTCTCGTTTTTGAGTTTTTTAATTTCAATCTTAGGAGGTAAAAGTTGAAAACCATGGTTTCAGCCACAGTTCAAAGGTTACCGAACTTTCCATATAACTCCAAAATCACAAAATCGACCTTAAAATCGGGTAGTAATGGTAACTTCAAGTTATAGGTGATCATCCAAGCGTGCCCTTATGCGTTGGGGTAGCCTATGGAGGAATAAGGGATGGCAGAGGTATGCGGAGGTAGTGACAGTTGATCCCTCGTGTGTAGCAAACCCGATGGTGGAATATAATTACGGTGGAGTCTCTACACAACTGTTACAGAAACCCTTCCATGAGAAGCCCAAACCATACTTGACCAATTGGCGAGTTCAATGCTGACAATTGGTAATCTATTACAATTTCCGGGTCTCCGAATCTCGGTACTTCCGTTGGTTGATATGCCGAGGTTTCGCCTCGCCATGAAATCTAACTTCTACACACTAAGAGACATGGTACTGTACACAGTAAGCGGGGGTTTATACTATATGTAAGCACAGACTCAAGTTCAGCCTATGTGTGGCAATCCAGATCGTCGTGTGCCGGGGGTTCATCGGCAAAGATAGCCGCTCGTCATCGGTAGCCGGCGGCCAGGGGGGCATACTTCTCTCGTTGTGTACAAGGCTCGATCTTTGCGAGCCTTATACTGCAAATCAAGCGGTAACTACACTTAGTGACAGCCTTACACCCCGCAAAAAAGCCGCACTAGGTGTTTATATGTGGTAATTCCGTCTGCAGGTAGGGATGAAGAAATCCCCCGATGGTGACCAGTAGTACCCTGGTCTGCGAAATGCGGGGTATACTACTACGCTAGATGCTTCTAAACCTGAAACAGAGGCGGTGATGATTGTTACGGATGTATAGGAATTCCCCTTCCGCTGGCGCACTACGACTCCTGTAAGGTAGAAACTGGGTATCCTAGACACCCCAGTTAAGAGTCTGAATGGACGGCATTATTGGGCTCAGTTTGATTAGGTGATGTGTACACTCTCTTCAATCAATCTATCTCGTGTACATGCGACGCATAGATTCTTGCAGCACTATTTGGTGAAGCTATTCAACTGAGATGGGGTGAAGGCATCATGAATGTTCATTGAAAAAGAAAGTTATCCTATATCCAAGTGTGCGTGTTAAAGAGATTTGTATCTATTTTTCTGCAAGCCTCAGGAGTCTGAGCGATTGATCCACTGTTTTGGGACTATGGATTTGCGGGACGGGAGATCTCGGTCCTACTACCCCGCTACAACCTATTCTTAATAGCAGAGATCCCAGACCCCTCAAAACCTATCATAATTACCTCATGTATAATCTCTAGAACTGTGGATGGGTTTAATAGATGTTGTAGACAGGGTGCGATTATTCCTTATTTATAGTGCGCATGCGATCCATAGTTTCATAGGAATATAGAAGAACCGCATCGGGAGCCCTTCCTTACCTATTTATGTGCCCGTCTGCTCTTCTCAACAAGTGAAAACCAAGAACCGCACCAAACACGATGGCTACCTCAAGGGCTACAAATTCCATTCCCAAAGACGTCAAGATGTTCCAATCTTTTCGGAGCATTGATCCATTCAAGGAAGAGCGGGTGCCAAGTCTTGTCTTCACTTCCATGGTATATACATCCCTAGTGTGGAGAGCATGAAAAAGCTAATCTTTAGCTCTAGCCCAGCAAACGTTTGTCACGGGGAAAATACAATGAAGAAACGAAAGAGGAGAAATTCATGTTAGTTTGAAGCCTGAACGAGTGAAGCCTGATGGCCGTGCAATATTAGATGCTAACAGAAGGCGCGGGTAGAGACCTCTCGATAGCGGAGAATACTCTAATGACAGAAGATTTGAAGACACAAATTGCCAAGAAGGTTCACTCATCATTGTCATGTGAATTGATGAATATTATTACCTAACTTCGCATTGAGCTAGTTTCCCGAGACATTAACCGATTTAGACTTCCAATATGGGGGACCTGGCGGTAGTTTACGGCTGCGTGGTCTGTTGTCGAGCTTCATGAACAACCATTTTCCAATCCCTTCCAACCGGAGTATCAAAGCCGACGATATTGTAACGACTCCAGGCGTCTATGCGGCATTGGAGCAACTCTCATACGCTGTTGCTGATCCTGGCGATGGCATCTTGATTGGTCGACCTATGTATAATGGATTCCAAAAAGGGTTTACGTTCAGTAGATCTAGGCTAGTTCTCACTATTGAATTTTTTTAAAAAGCGGTAATGTCTGACTGTACATGCAGGGTGAAGGTGGTTGCAGTTGATTTCGAGAGCGAGGGAAAACCCGTGGATCCCTTCACTGCAGAAGCCATCGAACGGTATAGGAACGTAATGGAAACCTCGAACGACGATGGGACCAATATCAAGGCCATTCTACTATGCAATCCGCACAATCCCCTTGGTAGATGTTTTGTAAGTGGTCTCCCCATTAATTTTTTTCTCACAGGCGGCGCCGACTGACATGGTATACGTAGCCTGTGGAGGTGCTCGAAGAATATGTGAAGTTTTGCTGTGAAAATGGAATTCATCTAATCTGCGACGAAATTTATGCTATGACGCGCTTTGAAAAGAGAGAAGGAGCTGGTGTCAAAAGGGATGTTTCGTTTGTATCAGTGCTTTCTCTACCGAAAGTTCACAAAGATCAGGACAAGATGGTTCATTGTCTGTATGTCGCTTGCTCTATGATGATTGGAATAGCTTGAAGCTAACTTGTACGCTAACAGCTACGGAATGAGCAAAGATTTTTGTAAGTTTACATAACACCTCAGCTTCGATGATGAAACTAATTTGATCGACAGGCTGCAGTGGGGTGCGACTTGGGGCGGTCATTTCCAGGGCCGAAACGATCAAGAAAACGATCATGACCAATTCATTTCTTAGTTGGGTTTCATCTGGTGCTGACATTATTTGGTCGTGCATCCTCGCCGATTCGGGATTTGTCACCAAATTTTTCAACGACAACCAGTCCAGGCTTACGAGTGCATATCAGTTTCTCACGGAAAAACTGGATAATTACAAGATCAATTACTACAAAGAAGGGTAAGTCTTCCTACTATGTTTATAAACGTTAAACTTGTTAACCATACCTCAGGAACGCCGGGCTTTTCGTGTGGATCGATTTAACCTATGCCCTGCAAAATCCACCACCGGAACATGCAACTGATGGCGACCGTGAGAGATATATTTCAGAGAGGTTAGCGAAAGCCCCTGGTGGGCTCAAGCTCTCACCTGGACGTGCATTTAAGACCGAAAGGCTGGGATGGTTCAGGTCAGCATACGCCCGCCAAACTTATGTGCCTAAAAGCGGGTATTGACAGTGTGAAAGGATGGTATTTTCGCGCCCACACAATGATTTGGATGGGGCGGTGAACCGGTAACTATGGCCGATTTCCTAACGAAATATGACGCTAACATGAGAATAATTAGCATCGTAGCAAGACTTGGAACTCCTCAGTTTCCAAAGAACTGAATCAAAAATTCTGTGTCAGCTTCTAGATTTGCATGTCGCGTTTACTTGGCACTAAGAGCTCATGTGGAGGGATTTCTATGTCATATGCATGACTGTTGTATATTATTCGATAATACCATAGCGTGATCTGTTACCATATAATTGGTTTAAGAATTTATATAATTCCTAGAAACTGTAATCTGGGCCTACATTGGCTGGGCACACATTGGCTGGGCAAGTGACCATGTGTCTTCGAAGGAGAGTTATTTACCCCAGATCGAGTTATAACCTCGCTAATCTATCTTGTGCCGGGTGAGTCTACAGGCTGCAGGGTTGTCCTTCCAGCTGTGTACAGTCACCGGGCATATCCGATAGATAGCACCCGCTGTAGGCTCACTGAGTCAAGCAGCAGCGAAGGTTGCTTTATCGTGAAAATGTTGCGAGGCACGACTACCGATAGATACAAGATACGACTGAAGGTGCAATATCCGGAACGTGTACATGAGTGGTGGGTAGGTGCTCCATGGGAGGTATTTCTTATAACAATCCCGCAGAACTTCAGTACGTACCTTAACATTTTGGTGATAGTTTCCAGTAAAGCAATTCTGTACCATGTGATGCTCAGGATAGGCCACAAATTTTTACCAAAACTGCCAAGAATTATTCCTACAATCATATGCTGTATTGAGGACGTGTATGTTGTTAGTTTGCGAGCGTTTGCTTAGTTTGTAATATTCCACCTTGTTGAAAATATAAGCTATCACTCGGAAGCGAGTGGCGATAACTCCCTCGTGCGCGCTCCTGTGAAGATCAGATTAGATTAGATCCTACAGTCTCGGGTGAATAAAACCTTTATCTCTCCACAACCAGCACGGCTGAGTGTTACTACATAGTTCGGTTTTGGAACGCCAGTAATTTCAGTTCCTCGTGCGTTCGTGAATGAGAATCACCAGCCACGTGGTGTTCTTATTTGAAACCCGTGATTGCAATTGGGTGGCGTCGGGAGCTACTGCTCTATGCTCTAGCAGATGCTTATGTGCTCTACATAGCTATCCGTCACAGCAAGAATGTCATTCGCTATGTATCACAAACCCTAATGCTTGCACTTCGACACATGGTGTACTTAAAGAGAAACGCCCATATGTCCAAAAACTCTAGAAACTACCTTTCGTCTAAAAACATTATTATTAGAAATAATAAGCAGTAGTGGGCCAAAGCGGCATATTAAGCCATGTTGAGGAAGAACAGAAGGCAACGTTAACACCATCACCGCACAACATATGGTGTCATTAAGGTCTTGCCATTCTCTGCCATGTCCAGTATCCTTTGCTCTAGGTGCTTATAGATCCACTACTACTCAGAGGGGATATTTTCACCAACAGCGCACCTACCAGCGACCACCCATACCATGAATATTAGAGTATGTTTGGGATAATCTCTTCCTACAGATAGCCGTCTTAGCCTGTCTAACTATATTACTGTGGGGAGGGTCTTGCGTATTATCATGGGTAGAGAGTGGTTTTACGACTGTTGCGTTGGAAATGATGAATGATTGTCTATTATACCTTCGAGTCCAGAGAGGCCATATATACGGTAGAGCGTGCATGTATTGAATATCCGGTGGCGAAAGTGGCGAGTGGCAATAGTGGTAATGGGTGGTACAGGCATACCCGAAGATTCTCTGTATATATCTCTTTCTCTTCTCCCTGTACTGTACTGGTCACAGTGGTTCGGACACTTTTTCTGTGCTGACAGATCTCTTTCAATCCTGAATGATCAAAAACCGATCAAATCCACAATAAAAACCTCTTCGGACACAGCATTCTGACTGCTGATGTGCGAACCACTGTAATCGGTACAGTATATCTGCAACATATTGCGTAAACATACACCGAGCAATTTTTAGTGCTGCTCCCTGGAAAGAGGGATATGTCTACAATATTCATGACGAGTCACAGTTTTGTGCAGAAATCAATTCCATATGCAATCCTATACTACAAGCGTAAATTTTGTACCATGAAGCATGGAAGTTTCGTAAGTATCTTCAATTGATGTTCCATAAATTGGAGATTATAGCTTTAACCCATGTTTGTTTTCAACCATACTTTCACTCATTTGGTATCCCCTGCTGTCCAGTGCTAGTATCCACATACACGAACCCGCAGCATGCTATGGCATGATGCATACAACATAATACTGGCAACAACCATGAACAGCAATCGAAACGTTAGTTTGCCTTGAGTACCCAAACTCCGGACGGAAAGGCATTTCCGGAAGGGCAAGCGTACGCTGCGCAGAAACAGCTTTGGTATTGGCTATAATGGTTGTAGATGCTAGAAGCTTTTTGGTCTACCAACGAAGCCCAACAACTTGATATTGCGGATCTCGCACGAACTATCCCCGATATCATATTTGCATGCGTAAAGTTCGGAGAATGTTATTTCATCTGTGAAGCAAGTGACTCCATTCAACATGAAATTAAGATTCAAATATTTATGACTGACAAAAGACTGCGGAGAGGGAGCTTACGACATTTTATGACCGTAATAACTTAGTGTATTCGTGTTAATGTAAGATAAATTAATCAATTTAGTATTGTTCACCCGCAATGAAATTACCCTTTTCCAACTCGACGCTTCACAACACCTTGCATGTAATCTAGCCGTGGGAAAGGAATTTCACTGAAAGCACGTATTTCAATAACAAAGAAAATAGACAAAATAATAACAGTACTTCTAGTCAGGGATGGCAACGGTCCGTCCGGACTGTAGTCATTAGGGGACTAGCGTACAGTCCAGCCCAGGCGACTGCTTTCGTCCCCCTAGGGCGTCCAGTTCTCAAATCTCCCGGACCAGGGCAATGTGGGCGGGACTGTAGGTACCTGGCGAGTGACATCTCGTGCCAGCTGGCTTCAGTAGGAGCCTTTGTTAGCTCTAATCGTGCGGTAGGGCCTATCATACTACTATATTGTGTCTCAGGGAGAGAGCGCGGAATCGTTTGGTTGTTGCAGCCATATTATTGTCGTCACTCGGTCATCACTTCATCACTCTTGATCGCCATTCCATCACTCGGAATCACCGATGAGTCACTCGATAGACTGCAGGGCCCAATGTTGCGTATATGGACCGCCTCCCTGGCGTACGGCTTATGGGCTTCAGCTGGGCTGATGGGGATCATAATCTCCCGATGATGATGGTCGTTCCAGACTCAGCTGGAGATGCCAGCTGAGTGTGCATGCATGCGTACAAGGCATACTCTGATTGCCGTATATAAGATCAGGAATGTATCTGTACTTTAGAATACAAGGCTTCTAGCAATCAGTATTTCAACACCCAATAGGTTGACGATCTTACTTTTCGGAAGACTGTAACCACCAGTCGAAGGTGAAGTCACTCGGAAATTTGTAATCCGGGCCAGGGCGAACCTTCGGACGGACAGGACGGACTTTTCCATCCCTGCTTCTAGCAAATTAAGACCCCTCGCTCACTTCACACATGGACCCTGCACCCTACTCCCTCCCTACAAATGTAATCGTCATCCAAATATAGTCCTCGACCACACTGTAGAAGATCATATGTTCACCCTATTCCTGAAGCATAACTACCTTTGTTTTCATGCGCTGCTGTTCGCTTTCGGGAGTACCCATTTGCGCCGAAATAGCGATCACTTTGGTTTTCTTCTGACAAACGGGGCGGAGCGAATGTGGAGTCGTTGCGCAACTGGTGCACATTCTATACTAACAAGGCCGTAGGCTATTGTTCAGAGGTTAGTTAGCTGCTCGGTCAGGTCTAAAGCAAGTCATCATGAACTGACAGACTATCGCTCATAGATTTCTGACAAACACTGCACTGCACAATCTTATATACAGTATTTGCCAAGGAACTGCGTTCGGCGTCAATCTGAGAGAGGGTTTGATATGGTTAAAAGCTCCTAAAATCCCGAAAGATTGTTCAAGATACACATCATAAAACGGAAGCTTGTTGGCCACATAAGTAGCGACAGTGATAGGGGTGTGAAGGGGAAATGAGCCAGTGATATCCTGGAATCTTGCCGAGTTGACAATTTAAACATTGAGCAGTTTCGCGTTATAACGATCCCAAATTCGAGGGCTATTCGTATATTTTGTTTGATTGTGCCGCCTGCTCCGAGTGATAATTGCGAGGAGAATAGGTCAAGAAGGACTAAGCTATAGGTTGTCGATTTGAGGTGCAGTTGCAATGGAGTCTTTGGGTTCCGTGGTCGGCTTGATATTGTACTTGCTGCAGTGTTTTCTAAACGCTTGCGTACAGTATCAGCTGGCTTATTGACATATTCCTTCAGCCTCTGAACCACCTTCATGTAATTTCTATCCGCTCGGTCTGTGAATTTTACTATCCCCGAGTGGTCTGCATCAATTGGCACTTGACTACAAATGGCTTCACTAGGTGTAGCCTAGGCTGCTGATTCTGGAGTTACCATCCGCACATAGCGACCTGTTGTTGCCCATTTCTCGTCCGGCAAAACCTGGGAATAGAAATGTATCAGTACCTACATAACCAGAAATGAGGGAATAAAATTATGTACCTCAACAACCCGAGTGTCTTTAGTCTCATAAAAAGAAACAATCGGACACCGGGAACGAAAATTAATAAGTTCTGAGATGCTGCGCGAAGTAGGGGAGAGCCTTCTCCCAGGTCACTGATGAGCCTGGCATTTCGTTGCCCTTTTTTACTAGCGACAACATATTGTCATTGTTGAGCCCATGATTCGGTACTCCAAACAAAAAAAAGGGCATTGCATGACTTCGAAATGGCATAATCATGTTCCGAGCCGTGTGAAGCATCTGATAATGCCTGTAGATGTCAACACCTTCCACGGAAAGACATGAGTGCCCATTATTCATTCCCTTAACCGTAGCAAGTATATTCGGGACTGTGAAGACCCTAATGATCGATAATCCTGTGTGTTGTAACGCGCAGTACAAGATATTTGATCGCCGCAACCCTACAGTCTGGGGGGTAAAGGCTTATAAATTAAGCATAATGGTCCTCACATGTTGATCACAATCCCTCCAAGACTATGGCCAATCAAAATAAGTGGTCGATGTCTTTCCTAGTCTGTTGGAGAGCACTCGCATGCTATCATACAAATGCCAAGGGCGGGCGTAGATACCTCGGGAGTCTTACACCGAACTCTAAGGACTGCATCCAGGAATTGTCTAGCGTATTGCTGAATGGAGCTGTTGGATGTGCTGTCTTTTAGAGCTGAGTTGTAACTATACGTGAGAACCCTAATGCCTTGTATATCCTTCGGTAATGAATCCCTTAACCACATGGTATATCCATTGGAGGATTTCCATGAGCCGAAAGCATGCCCGCCTAGCCCTGTAACTGCAATAATACTACCCAATGAGCCTTTATCCCAGGAAACAGAAGGATTGATGGCTTACTCCGAAACTGGCTTGGAAGAAGCGTAGAGAAGTGTCATACCGAAAAGTCGCAATCTACAACAATAGTAACTTCGGTGGTGCCGATTCGTGCGCTAATTTCCATTTTGTGTCCGGCTTTACATTTGGCAAAGTCAAGGGGCTCGCGTCGGAAACTAACTGTCGCAATTTTCCACGTGGTTGTATAGGGCGCCAATGACAATTTCAAGACATTCCGTTCGTCTCGCGCAGGTTCTATATTTCCATCAGTTTCATTCTAAACTAAGCCATTCAACCATTCGCGAAGTTGCTTTCGGTGACGCAATCCGGAATCAAGCTAATTCGTAAAGGGCGATGAGCTAGTTATGGTTAGAACTTTTAAGAGTGTATATCTGTGACGGCTGCTACGCCCGTGGTTGGCGGGGCGTCACTGATTCTCGCTCGCTTTGTTACAGACAGCTGCCTCTGCTGCTAGTTCGGAGGTGCGTTCGGCGACGAAGTACTGGGATTTGACTCGGTGTCCGATGATGTTGGCGATGTCGCAATCCTTTTACGTTTACTCAACGTCGAGGATGCCAAATCAGTCGTGCGGTTCGTTTGCGGTTGGGACATATTGTGGTAGCGTATTGACGGCAATATACTGAGGAAAATGAATAGAACGGGATGTGTAGAGTGGCTAGCGGATACTGAACAGCAGGCAGAGACGTGCTTCGTTGAACTGCTGCCTTATCACAACCAGATAACTATGAAGTACGTGAGGCTGAGCGCGGCTGGACACTCATCCGACACTAAAATCGCACTTCAACACATCGGTTGTCTTAGATTAATACAACCATGGACAGTTGAGGCCTGAAGTGTTGGCATTCTCATATGCAGTGCCGTACGTGCCAATCGTCATGAAACTATCTAAATGGAATGCAACAAAGAAATCTTCTTCCAATTGTGAGAAAATTAAACCTGTGGGGTAGAGATACTCAATGAATTGGAGTGATTAGCTGAGATGCGATGAAATAGATTAGATTGGAGTAGATGATACATCATATAACGGTGGGATTAGATAGAGCATCGTTTCAATATCTCGCCAAAATAGATGTACTCGATATCGCTAGAAAGGCATTATTAGTTGTTTTTAGAAATACTTATGTAACTTGATCTGCACCTAGGCAAAACCCCAAATTAGAAACAAGAGCTACCTAGCTTCGTGCGTTCGGTGGCATTCCAGAAATAAGACGGTGCACTTATAGATTGATCATAACAAATATAACAATAAATACCTTCTAACCGGCCTTCTTTCTTACTAGTTTAGGTTGTGAATCGCTCATCTAGCACCACAAATCATTCGTCTGTCCCTACTGAAAGTCTGAAAAATCTAATTGACGCAAGGTTCAGTGTTTTCAAACAATTCACATTACCATATACAAGATATAGTAAAAGTAAAGCAAGTCTGTGCTGGTGGCATTGCCAAGGGCTAATGTCAATGTCATAGCTATTTTCAACCCAAATCTTCACTATTACTTGGTGCACTTGGAATTACTCGACGCTACTATGTATCACTCGGCATCACTTGACATCACTCAACGTCACTTTGCATCACAAAGCATCACTCGGTATGTTCATGTGCATGTGCACTAGGGATCGTAAGTTCAGGCTCCGTTACGGCTCTGTATGACGGCTTGTATGAAGATTGACTTGTATGGGGATATGGCTTGTATTAAGATCAGGGCGATGCGTGTCATGTAAGATAAGTGCATATTCGTACGTATATAGGTGTCTATATATATACCGGCCTTGGGGCCTCGAGAGATCAATCAATCAGTTAATCAACCATCAAAGGCAACAGTTCAGGTTTGAATACCGATTTGAAAGGGGATCCGTGGGTTAACAGGCAGATATGTGCACGAACGGACATCTGTGGGCTCCACATACGATAATGTCATCATTTCAGCGGCACAAGATACTACCACCTGATCCTGTTGCGCACTAACTAGACGCGTGGTATAGGCTCAAGAGGTGGCTGACCGCACTACCGCATAACAACTCTGGTTGAACTTGTGATAGGTGGCCACTTCCGAAGCGGATGCTCAGTCAGGATCACAAGTAGAAGTGGCTTCCGCTACTTATCGCTGCTATGGCTACTTCGTCCTTCGTTGGCATATCAGACAATCTCAGTACATATATATGAGCGCCAGAAAACAGGCACCCTCGTAATCTCAGTTGGTAATACTCTAGTAAAGATACCCCACCAGTCAGGCCGCCGATAAGGTTTCACAAGCCCAAGCAACATAGACGCGGAAGAAATAGCCAAGAGCGAGCGGCTAACGGGAGTTTCGTTCATTGTTCTCTACCTGAACATTGAGGGTATTGTTTTGGTGGAGATGTGGTACCCTGTCCTTAGCGTGACCCGCATAGAGATATTTTAGAGTAGTTGTACGATCTCCTTCAGCCTCGTTGATGTCCGATGGTGTTCTTGTCCCGGAGTCGCCGGGCATGCCTGCAGTATTGAAGTGTGCGCATCAATATACTGGGCACTGCGGGGTTGCGTATTGACACCGCATCCGTATCAAAGCACAGCATATGCAGCCTAGTTCGCCGCGTTTCGCCTGAAGTTGGCAGTCCTCACGCAACATGCGGCATCATAACCGGCAAATCTGAGCTGGCTTTGTTAGTTTCAGCTTTCGCTTACGAATGCAGCACGCTCAGTGCTAGCCCAAAGTATCGGCCAATCAACGGTGCCTGTGCGTTGTGTTAGTTCAATTGCAATCGGCTAGCGCTGAAGCTAACGCCAGACATGCATTGTGCTTTTGTTCCGCTTCGACAGTTGCTTTTTTTTCCAACAGGGCTGAATCTATTTGTGCAGCCACACAGTAGCTGTCTCCGAATTCAAAGCGGGGTTCTATAACTCCGCTTGTTGTTATTTCAGCTGCGACTTGCTGCTGCTGAGATTTCCCACCTCTCGCGCAACGCCAGCATGTCTCTAATCGAAGTTGATCCCGCCGTCGTACGTCTTACGATTCCGTTTCTCTGCAGTTGCGCTAATCTTCCTAGTACGAAAATTCCGAAGACGAGGACTACGCCTCGATCGGCTATACCACCACGACCCAGAGCCTGATCACGTCCGTCAACGAGTACATTTTCGAAAACGGTTGGGTTCCTCATCGCCGCAACCTCCATTCAAGTTGACGTTTCCCACCAGGTCGCCGCTACCATGCCTATTTCGGAGCCGACAAGAACTTCATGCCCACGGATGAGACCGAGCAAGACCGGTGAGAGCACAGAGCATCGCGCAGTTTCAAATCGTTCCGCTGAGATACTCTGAACGCAAGCCTCGACATGCACCACGAAATCTTGCTGCAGATGATGGAGGGAAAGCTCCATCTCACGCCACTCGAGGATCCTCAGCGGATTCTCGACGTCGGCACTGGAACCGGTATTTGGGCGATTGATGCTGCGGACATGTATCCGAGTGCCGAGGTTATTGGAACGGACCTCAGGTGCGTCGAAGACTACCCTCCTCGTGCGGTAGAAGATAGATGGACTTACGGTAGTGCTGTAGTCCAATCCAACCAACGTGGGTACCGCCAAATTGCAAGTTCGAGGTTGACGATGCCGAGAAACCATGGACATTCCAGGCTGTAGGATACTAGACTGTGCTGGTATTACTTGGACATGGATGACTGAAGCTCCGGTAGGATACATTCGACTTCGTCCACTCAAGAAACTTAGTTCAAAGCATCGGAGACTGGCCAAAGTATATGTCCGAAGTATATCGGTGAGTCAGTCCAGCGTTATCGCCAAATTTCCAAGAGTTCAAGAATACCGCGATACCTGGTTTCATGCACACCGTCTCTCGCCACAAGACTGACTTCATTCTAGCTGCACTAAGCCTGGAGGTTATTGCGAACTCGCCGAGTTAGGCGGCGTACCACATTCCGACGACAACACCATGCACCCTGGTATCTCGCACCACTTCGAACTCTGCGGGCAAGCCTTGACGAAAATCGGCCGGCCTTTCGTGACGTCATCCGAGTTGAAAACACACCTGGAGGATGCCGGGTTTGTTGATGTGCATGTTGCCGATGTCAAACAACCGTTTGGCCCGTGGCCGAAGGACAAGCGGATGAAGCAAGTTGGGGCGATGGCGATGTTGATGTGTGAAACGGGTAGGTTATCATCGTGGGTTTGTTTATGGTGGATTAGGGTTGACAGCAGGAAGGTTTCGAGGCGTACGGCATGGCGGCGTTGACGAGGATCTTGGGAATGGAGAAGGAGGATGCGTTGAAGGTGTTTGCGGATGCGCTGAAAGGGGTGAAAAATAAGAATCACCATACGTATAACTTGTTGTAAGTGGTTCACTCCCAGCCCTTGGAGTCTACTCCTAACCGCGAGTGAATCATGGTAGACATGTTGCGTATGGACGAAAGCCAATTCCGGAGGAATCTGCTTGAGATGGGTTTATATTTGAGTTCGCAATAAGGATATGGAAGTTTCATCCAGCAATGTAAGGTAGTAAGGAGTAAACGCGACACCAATAGTCAAAGGCAGCAAGTGTCGAACAATTGTGCGAATTGAAGCATCGGTGTTTGGAAACAACTGGCGAAAATCGTTAGCTTTGGATAGTTCAGTTGGTGTGAGCTGAGAAACTGGGTGGTGAATACGGTGTTAGATGTATCGGCTCAGTTAATAATATATGACGATATTAGCTCAACTAGGTACAGTCCCGCCTTGCCAGGGTAGTCAAGATGCAGCCCGGGAAGTATAGTACATACGTGGTCCGGAATCCCAGGGGTATCACTACATATATCTGATCCATTTCATGCATTTCCTAGATTATCTAAACTGCTTTGTCACGAACCGTGTTTGTGGTAGTTCGTGTCTTTGTGAGCGTTACTGGAAGTGCCTATAAAGTTTATCTGCTTAGTATGTTGGGACTTGCGAGAGGTATTATTATTGAGCACCCGAACGCGCCTTTGGCTTAAAAATTTAAAGCTTCTGCGGTTTTCGGGTTAAAGTTAACTATTTCAACAACCAACCTCCCATCTATTCCAACCGAACCCGTGTCTAGTTATCTCCATCCTTTCAATTACTGATATTGATTGCTTCTAACCTCCTAGCTTTGAGCTTCTAATCTAATATAACCCTACTCGCAACTCCCACAGAGCGTCTTCTTAGCGCTATTCTATTCGAGTCTCAAATTTCTATACCCTTAACCGGTCAGATTAATGTTTGAAACCCGCCTATGGCATAGACTGGTAGCGGTGGGGCCGTAGAGAGCCTAGGTACGGAAATGATTAAAGACCAATAGCCCGGCTAATTAGATATTTGCCAGACAGATTGGTTAATTTGGCGCATTTAGACACTGTCTATGTTCAGGTTTTACGAAATGTGGGAAGCCTTAAGCACCTTGCGCTTGGTTTGCGTTTCCGCGATTCGTAGCCGATGCATGTGCGCTCACTTGGGGGCTATACTCTTACCTTATTTGACTGGGCGTAATCGCAGCTCTTGTTTTGCAACACTTTGTGACGCGGTACCTGCGTTGGGTAAATCTGGCTGGACTAAGCATTGTGAACCATTCTGCGCACGCGACTCTGATCCTACAGCTCATTGCTGCTAGCTCTTAGCTCCCCACTCCCAGCTTCGGCGTCGGATGTTGTCAAGTTGCCGAAAACGGTGCACAAGGAGCAGTTGTAGTGGTCTCCAGATCTGAAGGCATCGCAAATGCTTTGGCAGATTGGAAGACCAACCTACTATAAGCTCACAGCGACTCAGTCAATATTAAAGATGTCGCAAATCGAGAGCAAAGAGCTACAACGTTACATGGATCAAGGCTATCACTTCGTAATTTTACCTTGCATGTGTGTTTTGGCTGAGCAATGGGAAACTAGTAGCGCTTGAACTGCAAACGTGAGGCTGGGTACGAGCTACCGGTGGTTACACCAATTATGCTATAACACTTTGCGATCTTCACGAAACCAACTTCTTAGCTGGGGCTGAATGGCTCAATTTCTGTATAGAATTGGTACTTAGACCTGATTCCGACGCTTCATAGTGTTTGGAATCCACAAGATGGCGAGACGCCAGCTAGGCAATTAACGCTATGAATAGTGTATGCTGATACTAACGAACTGCTAGACCACCTTGGGTTACTAACGAACCACACTCGGCTACCGACGACTTTGCATATTAGTTTGTAAGGCATTCGGGCATCTGGTCTAGTGCAGAAACTCTCGGCGATCTGATCGATACATACCGCACACAGATGCGCCTGAGATCTACACAAGATGGGATAGCACACTTGGACATATTAGTGAAATATTTATACAAAAATGAAGCAGATTATACCACCTCCGCGGTTACCGTCGTTGAGCTCGAAACTTCGGATGCACCCATCGCGACCTTCAAGTTCGCGGGTAGTCAATGGACTGAGCTGAAGGCGCACCTTGCAATGCAACGCCTGGAATCAACCAGGCAAAGAGTTATCATTATGGAAGGATTAAGTCAATCCACACTTTCTATTGTTGGATCCCAAGTGGCAATTGATCCCGACCTCTTTTGTGATCATTTTAATCTCAGTAACCCGACGCAATCCCCAACATTACGAAGTCAGAAATATCCCGACTTGCCCTTCATGATTAAGCTAAATCCCACCCTTGATGAACATTCAACTGGCTTTCAGGATGCTCGAAGTGTCCTGTGGCCTCAGAGGGGCGCAGTATTGTTCGGTGTAGTAGCGAGTGAGCATGACGGAAATTGGTCAGATAGTGAGTTTCTTGACTGCTATACAACATAGTTATCAATGCACTTCTACCAGTTGTTCTGATCGTGGATTCAATATTAAACCCCGAGAATCTTCGGTTTCCTGCTTATCATCCGGCTTGCAAACACCGAGGGACAATGTACAACACGCTGGTTTGTACGAGAGCCCTTTCATCTATAAGTTATCTTATGGCAGCTACTCTCATAGGATACTATTGGTCCGAGCTTTTGTACGAGCTCAGTAGAACAATACGATCAATATTCGACATTCCATACTACAATCAGAAGATGGACGCCGCATACTATATGCGGGATTTTAGCCTTCTATTGCAAGATGTGTGTAATATCATGGAAACCTCCGTTCGAGAGTTCAACGATTACCACGTTACAAGCATGGCGTTTATTGGAGCCTCCGGCGTGGTATTGCTGGGCTCAGAAAGCATTGCTCAGTCCGAGCTACTCACGATGGATTTTGGAGATCTGATGTCAAGAGCACTTGCAGTGTGTCAGAAAGTCCAGATTAGTAGGTCATGTCTGCCTTAACATATATGGCGGACTTGTTGCGAACACACGCAAGCATTTGATAATTATTTCCAATATCATGCAGTTTTGGAAACTGATAAGACAATTGACCATGCCGATGCTGGGTTGACGCACGCCGTTTCGGGGCTGCAACAGGCTGCTAGTGTTCACCATTTGACGCAGTTAGCCTTTGTTTACATGTGGGCAATTTTACCCATCCTATCGTTTCTGACCACTCGCTAACACGTACCTTGGTGTCACCAGCCCATTGTCATTTGCCGCAGCGGTCATGAGTAGGAACGTGGGCTCATTTGTTGCTGACACTCTTCCTAAGTTGCGTGTATTCTTGATTCTAGCGTTGCTGCTACTCCTACTGCTACTCCTAGTTACTTTCAGCGCTACATGGCATCGGGCGAAGGCATGGAAGCTGACGCAATGCCGGGTTGGTCCGAGTTTATCGGATGAAACGGTTCCAAAAGGACTACGAAATGAAAATTGCCTGCGTAGTTAGTATGGTGGCAAGAATGCAGTGGATAGAGCCAAAGCTTTGGTTTTGTCTTGGTTTGGCTTACCAAGGATACCCGAGATTGAAGGAATCCAGATTACGAAGGACGGAACAAGATTAAATGCTACTCCCTATACTACAGAACACGGGTCGTTGGAACACTCAGGAACTACGGGGCCATTACAGGCTGCTCCCGAAGAACCATATATCTCGTCACTGCTATCCTTACCCGAACGAAATGATGGATCTGTCACCAACCATCCGGGCTCGTTACATGTTCTATCGCAACCGCCGTCTCTATCTCAGCTACTTGTCACTTCGTCACCTCCGGTACAGCACATGGATCAACTGCCATCTCGATCCATTCCCTCGGGAGCAGATTATCAACCCACGGGCACACTAGACGACAACCGCCCCTGGGTACCTTTGTCGCGAAGAAGGGGACCCGGAGAAGAATCGGGTCCAGAAAGATATGTATAATGTGAATTTTGGAGCATGGGTACCTGATTTGTAACCTAAATGTAACGGGTTAGATTTCTTTGGAGAACCTCCAACATGGCATTACTTTCATAACCAAAAATGGCATCTATTCTCGGCTGGAACTAATCGGTATTTGTTTCCGAAATAGCGCTGTTGTAAATAGAGTACTGTGTGCTTTTGCTCTTGCTAACTGGAAACAAAACATCTGAGTTAAGTGATGTCGGGAGCGTTTACTCTGTAGCCAGTTTGGGCAGACCGTTTGTGCCCATGATTATATACAGGATGCTCTTGTTGATGCTGTAATGATCCAATAGCTCTTAGAAAATGTTCTAGTCCAGTCACGGAGGATGTCCCTCCGCGGAGAGACCGGTCTATTCACGGAGTCCCACCCTCAGTGACTGGACTGGTTCATTCGCGGAGTGTACCCCTGCACCCCACCTCCGTGACTGGACTGGTTCATTCGCGGAGTATACATACAAAGTGCTAATTACACTCAACGCCGTGGCGCAACTACAATTACAGTATGCTCCATATCCTAACTTGAAACTAGCTCTTCTTCCTTGATGCCGTCTTCCTGTACATCGTGCTCTTCCTTCTCGCCCATATCCTGGTGCTCTTCAAGATCGGCTCCTTGCTCACTATCCAGTTCTGTCAAATCACTTTCGTCGTTTTCTTCTGTGCCATTGCAAAACCGTACGAGTTGCTTTCAGGCTCTTTCAGGCTTTCACAGTCGCAAAAGCCAACCCAGAAGGTGTCAGGACTCAGACGGGAGACAACTTTGAAAGTATGGCAAACTTTCAGGCTTTTCATGCATATTTCCTTTCGCGCAGATACACTTTCATGCTTTCTTGCAGATGAGGCTGCAGCAGTATACTCAAGGTTGTCTGGCACGGTACACTCAAGGATCGGCCGCCTGCACAGAGGTCAGAAGCTGTGGTCTGCAAGCGAAGCTCAAGTTCTGGCCCGCATCCGAAGCTCAAGTTTAGTGTAGCGGTATTACTAACTATCGTAGAGCCATCAGTGTCACCACCATGTTCATGAAGATCTAGTATACTTTTGACTATCACTATATGGTCATGTTCGCATTCAACACTCGCACTCACACTCGCACTTACACTGGCCCAATTACCCTGAAAATCGAGCTGCGGATTCCACTGGCAAATCTGATTAGGAGATCTGCTCTCTCTATAGCCCAAGTATCGCCATTAACCCAGTACCATCAACTGAAATCCTCAACACCATGGCCATTGGATATCGTGAGATTCCCAGACTGAGACAACAGGTGTGGGTGCCAGAGTGGGTTGTGGAGTAAGTTAGTTGCAGGAATAAACTTCGTCTAAAAGTCTATTGATATCAGGATTTGTGAATAAGAACTGTACATCCACTAAGTTAGTTGATTCTCAAGAACTCTCTTTTTCTGTGGTGTAACCTTATACTGCTCAATTAAAGATGCCTTTCATTCATAGCCTGGAGAATCCTCTCGATACTCGCAAAGGGTGGTGAAGGTCGCTGCCGGACCGTGCAAAAGACTAGCTGCATCACTGCAAAGGTCCACTTCAAAAACCAGTTGCGTCTCTTTGATAGACCAGCTGAATCTAGTGCGGAAGAGGTTCTGCAGCGAAAGAGCAACTGCACCGAAAGAGCAACCGCAGCGAAAGACGCAAACAGAAGTGAAAATTTCGAAGCCTGAACGGGCGCGAAAGTGTGTGGAAAGCAGCCAAAAGCCTGAAAGCACGTGGTACAATCAGGAACATTCAAAGTACGGTCGAGTTTCGCGATGTGGGCTGAATGCACGTAGTTGCTCTGGGGTGAGTGCAATTGCATCGATTAAATTTCGCTGGATATGGCCAGCTGAGTGCGCATACATGCGTGGGCATATGTGTGCAGAGTATTCACCGAGTGTACACTCGGTGAATGGACCAGTCCATTCACTGAGGTGGGGTGCAGGGGTATACTCCGCGAATGAACCAGTCCAGTCACTGAGGGTGGGACTCCGTGAATGGACCGGTCTCTCCGCGGAGGGACATCCTCCGCGACTGGACTAGAACAGAAAACATGACTAGCAGGGTTAGGGCTGCCTCTCGGTAGGCTTTGAATCAAGTGAGCTTCTCCAAGGTAAACAACAGTAAAAAGCAATTGCCGGTGGGTGAGATCTGATAGTGGCTTACCGTGGACTCCTAGAGAGACCAATCAATCCTTCGAATATATCTATGACGATGGAGTTACTGACAAATTATAAGCCAAGGGTGGAAATAATTCCTCTGTTAGCCGGTCTTCTGGACCCCCCGTCATCCTTCAGTCTTGGGCAAGGTATTACATGACCAGGGCTCAGGGCTATCAACGGCCAGGGACAGAATTACTAGTTAACCTTGTATTAGGGTTAAGATACTAACAGATGGGATTTCCTATTTTTGGTACATTAATTAGGCAAGGTATAGGGTGGTGTATGTCCGATTGATGCAGTTTGTAGGATGCTAGGTATTATCACATCATCACCGTATCATCACCCGCATCATGGAACTATCACTCGACAAGTGGTCCGCGGATGAGTGAATGTAATATATTCTCCCAATTATATCCAGTATTCATGCCAGCTCAGCACCTTTGCTTCTGTCATATCCGGCATACAGCCCCACACAGCGCCCGTTATGTTTGCGTTCGAAGTCAATGATGGCCAAAAGGCACCAATTTCGCGGACTACTGTACCGACAATTTCGGATGATACATCAGCCATCAGGACGAGCGTTTACATTTTCCAAATGAAATACATATCAGGGTCAGAACCATCTTGTACCAAAAGATTTTTACTGTCAGAACTAAATATAGGGTGAGGGGTTCCAAGCCACTGCGGATTTTAAGCTCGCAATACAGATAATGTTCCAAATATCGACATGAGGATATATATCATACCTATATTGTGTCAGTCACTACCTGTATCTTGAAAACTATAGGTTAGAAAAAAATCGTATTATCCACAATTTGCCGGTACAGAACGGGCTTTATAAGATGACAACTTGTTAGTCGAGTCAATAACTATTTGATATTTTGCCGATCTCAACTCAACTGGCCGCTAACAGCATGTGTTCGCGTATTTTTGTTGCATGACTGTTCATACTTTAATACTTTTAGTATGCACCTGTTATACCTCGCTTATTGTATTTTCCTGAAACTGTTATGAATCATTCGTAGTGCGAAAGGCTCGACTCATAAACATTTATTGGGTGGCACTCATGTTCCCGGGGAGTATGACTGCATTGAACTCAGCCACTGTAGGTATCATCTACCCTGCATCTTGGTGGGGCAGACATACAGCAAAAGACATTGTGAGTATGGTATGCTAGATTTGAATGGTGAGAGCGTATCAGGCACCGGTGAAGGGTTGTTTCAAAGAGGCATTTGTTGGGTTACGTATGCGACTCTGATTGGGTGGACCGAAAACTGTTAGCTGGTGGATGCGGGAATGAGTCTTAGCCTGATATTTTGGACTGGCCGGCTCCGGTACAACTGGGATGCATCACGTCGCCACATACTCGCATTCAAATTTGATACCTACTTTTTCTACTTTTGCGGAATTAGCAGTAAAGGGTGTGGGGTATTAGTGGTGGAGTACGTTGCCTCGGCTGTGTAATCTCTCCACCATTACTTTTGACAATGGAAGACTTCCTGTATTAGCCCTATCAATTCTAATCGTCTTTGGAGAACCCCTAAAAGTGCGGTTCCAAAAGGGAGGGATATTTGACATTAGAATTTCCCATAGGAGCGTTAGAAGCCTGGAACGGTTAGAAAGGCTGTACTATCGTACGGGAAGTGCTCTAATCCATGAGGCAATTGACAGTCGATATCGCTTAAGCCACTCCTGTGATTAGGATGCATATATGTGTGATTGGTGTCTAGGATGGTACTTGCTGGGATAAACTTTTCCTGGTCGACCTGCCAGTCTACAGGCCGGTCGGCGGCAGGACCGGCTGGTTACAGACACTTAGTGTTGAGTACCATACCATATCACTGGTTCACGGACGAATTTTCCAGCCTCAAAAATGCTGGGGATCATTCCGTACCCAAACTGTATATATTTGCGGTAAAATAAACCAAGTTATACAGGACGTTCTGCTTTCCGATTGGAGCGTGTAGGCGATTACAATCACAGCAACCGGGATCCAAGGAAAAATGTCATAGATACGATAAATCATGAGATCAGCGCTCAAATCATAGAGATGTGTCTATAAATACCTGCTTTCTTTTCGCGCCTATCTATGTCACGGCAGGCGACCCAGCACTTTTACCTTGACTTCCCTCTGCACAACTGATTACTCCACATACTCGTCAACATGAACGGAAAACAATCTAAAGGATTCGCTAGCTTTGACGGCATGGACAACTCTGAACGTACCAGATTACTTGCAGTCATTGACAAGTTTCGCGAACTTGGTATAAGCGAAGATATTTCTCTCCCTCAAGTACGTTTGCCTTGTGGACCTAACAAAAATATTCGGGGTGAGAGCACTGATTGGAGTCATTAGCTGGTCGTTGTTGGAGACCAGTCTAGCGGAAAGTCATCTCTTCTGGAGGGTCTGACTGGAGTTGCCTTTCCTGTCGCGAGCGAATTATGCACTCGATTCGCAACTCAAATTGTGCTTCGACGTGTGCCTGCTGAGAAAGCATCAATCAGGATATCCATCATTCCCGGATCAGACTCAAGTGTAGATAAGGATTTGAAGCAACGACTCTTGGGGTTTTCTCGCACCATAGACGACGATAAGTTTGGTAGTACGGAGTTTGCCGAAGTTCTGAACGGAGTGAGCCATACGTTGATCCAGATGCAAGTTCAGCGTCCTAAACAGAATAGGCAGCAGAGTGTATGGGTCTTCCGAAACCAGACGCCGAGAATGTTGAAGACCTGGAAAAACGATTTTCAGATGACGTGCTTAAAATTGACATTTCTGGTCCTGCACATCATCATCTGAGCGTGGTGGATGTTCCAGGGCTCTTTCACAGTAAGATATTTAACATGATTGAAAAGTGATTAAGCTCATGGTTCACAGATCCAACCAAATACCAAACGAAAGAGGACGCAGTCATAATCCGTAACCTGATCGGTGATTACATCAACGACCGCCGTACTATTATCCTGTATGTACTTATACTCTTGATCACATAAATTCTCACCCGCAATAGGGCAGTCCTGGATGCTCGCAATAATCTCGCCAACCAAGAGGTTTTTAAAATGGCGCGTACAGCCGATCCTTCGGGCTTACGCACCGTAGGTATCATTACTAAATGTGACGCCGTACAAGTTGGGGACGAAGTTGGGGTATATAAACCCTCCAGTTAACCTTTCCATCTGTGGTTCTAATTAAGTAATACAGGTCATGAAAATAGCCCAGAACCAAATAGAGCGCTTGAATTACGGTTGGTTTGCTGTAAGGAATCGATCTACGAAGGAAATCCAAGAAGGTGTCACCATCGAGGCACGCCATGCGAACGAGAAGAAGTTTTTCAACACAACTCCCTGGAACCAGCTGGAAAAGGATCACGTCGGGATTAATTCTCTCAAACGTTTTCTTGGTCGTCTGCTTTATAATCATATACGTGAGGAGTTCCCAGGCTTAATTAGAGAGCTTCAGCATCTCGCCGACGAAGCACAGCGAGAACGTGACGAGCTGGGACCTCCGAGACAGACATGCATGCAACAACGACAGTTTTTGACCAGGCTTTCAGGGCACTATCAACGTGCTGTTAGAAATGCGCTGGTAGGGAATTACGCAAGCGATTTAGGCCCGCAACATCCATTAAAGCTCCGAATGCTACTGCAGAACCTGAATGAAAGCTTTGCTAAGCGGATGGCCTTGCATGGGCATACTATACCGTTCAATGCAATTGATGGAACTGTAGATGACGAATACGGGCGGGACCACGAGGAAACAGAAGCGCAAGATATCAATACGTGGATACGCACGATTTATCAGGAATCTCGAGGGGCTGAGCTTCCCGGAACGGTCAACCCTGCCGTGCTTGAGAACATGTTCCGCCAACAAACTGTGAACTGGGAGACTATTGCAGTTGAACATCTCTCGGAGGTAGAGCATACGATCAACCGATTTAACGACGCCCTAATGTCCGAAACAATCCGAGATGTCGACATTAGGACTGGAATTGCATTTTGTTTAGATCAACAGCACAAAAAGTCCTTCAAGGCTGCTCGGATCCAACTCCAAACAATTCTTGATGACGAGAGAACTGGGATACTTCAAACCGTGAATCATTATTTTGCCGACAACCTTGCGGCAGTGCGGAAACAGCGGGTGATTTCTCGCTTGGGGGAAGCCGGCCTGGTTGATGGAATGGATCAGCTCATTGATTTGCTCGAGATCACCGCGGCCGCTCATCTAGGCAACGAAGATCAGGCTGTTAATGATATACATGATATTCTTAAGTCCTTCTACAAAGTTGCCATTAAACGATTCATCGACAACGTTGTTGTCCAAGTCGTGGAAAGATATTATCTGGGATTGGCTGGTCCTGTTAAGCTTTTGTCCCCCGAATTTATCGGTGCGATGTCAGATTCAGAATTGCAAAACATTGCGGCGGAGGATTTTACAGCGTCGACTACAAGAACAAATCTCGACACTAAGATTGACAGACTGCAGAAAGTCTTGAATATTGCATTGCACAGGCAGGAGGATTATCCAGCGGAGTAGAGCTTGTAAGAGAATTACATACTTTTTGCTTGTCTAGGTGAGTTTACCATACTTAATCGGCGTTTTTCTTACTAGATATGGAAGTAGCGGAAGGCACAAGTTCGGATACTAATATGGATATAGAGTTGTCGGGTTATGGTACACAAACGGTAGCACTTGCATTGTCGGCTCTAAGCTTGATGTGAAAAGGAGTTCGTATTCTTCTGTACGAGCTGATGATAGCTCTGTACTAATAAATGTCATGTGATGTTCTCAAATCTGTCTCACGTCGAAGTGACAGTGATGGCGGCTAGAGTGGTGACCCTAGTCGCTAGTTATGAAACATCCCGATTACCGACCATTGCCAGGGACGATGTTATCGTAATGTGAGAATCTGCTCCTTCGGAAACCACCGAGGAGTAGCTGTACGAAGATCAAGATCGGAAATTGTGATTTCTATGCCTAGATAAATCGGTAAGTACAGTGCTTCAAATTGTTGCAATATGGACCAGGAGAATCGTGTGCGTGTATAGACTTAAGGTACAGAGAAGAAAGAAGAGGAAAAAAGACTTGAGATATATACAAGAAAGAGTTCTGTGCCTTGTGTCTTGCCATCATCTCCGCTTACAGTCAAGTCGATATATTGTGCAACATACCTAATGCTTGAAATCTTTCTAGCGAATGTGTTATCCCCTCCACTAGTAATTAGGGATGCAAACAGTCTATCTGACAGCCTGTAATTTGTGGCCCGATGCTGTCGTCCTGACACGGGCAGGATATTTCAAGACCAGTGTCCACAGGAGGTGCACCGATGATTGGTAGGATTGAGGTTTCTGATTAACCGCTCTTTTTGCATTAATTGACTCAGCATACTGTCAGTTAGACTCTGCCAATTTTGAATCATCGTGTATGTAATTATAATACTATGGATGTGCGATTGATGCGTATTGTATGTATGTTGGAGGTCATCACTCGGTCACAATACCATCACTCTCATCATGAGAGCGTCACTCGGAAGACTAGTCGCTTAAAGTCCTTCAGTCGAAAAATTCCCAGGAAGACAAATCATAATCCGGTGCAGGGCAAGACATTGTCCGGATGATGCGTACCTTTTTCATTCCTGCTGGTAATACGAACCGAATACGTATCCAACGCACTAAGAAAAAGCTAAAGATTTAGTTTACTGATGTCATTGGCCAGTGCAATTTCACTTAATATTGACTTTACTCATTTACTCAGAGCACTCTCTATAAGTTGAGGATTTCTCGTGCCCAGACTCAGGTGGTTGGCGTAGCGCACCTGTTGAACCTCAAGTCCTCGCAAGCTCGGATTTTCGACTTATGCGCTACACCAGCTACTGCAGTAGTGAGGTACGAGCTAAGGCAGAGCGTCTGGGCACGATAAAAAGTTGAGGGGTGTATGTTGTGGCAGCACAACACCTCGAATTCCGCTCTTCCAACCCATCCATTGTGGCACCAGATCTGAGAAAGCGAGCTCAAGGCCCGGGTGCAACAGCGAATTCTAATCTCCACCTATGGCACCGCCGATCATTGCGGCATTCGGTCCCCTTGCTGTACTTAATCCCACTAGTATCTGTTTGCTGTCTTGGGGGCGAGGGATTATTTACACGATGTTTTGGTCGTCAGCGATGATGTTTAGATGATGTATGTTGCTGTGTCGATATGGTAGCAGCTTTTGATGTGTTCGCAGTTTAACGAAAAAAATGCAAAGTAGCTAGTAACAGCAGTGATAACTGATGACTTGTGCGCTTGATGGTAAACTATAATGTGTTGTGTTGTGAAGTTGAATAATAAACAATGGGTCAATGCATGAAATTAGATGACTTGACCGCAGTTAGACATGTCACAATGACATTGAGTCATTCCAATATTAGTACCATGTATTACTGGTATATGAACAGTAATTTATAAGTTTTGTATTTCCACATAACAATTAGAACTTTAAAATCCATTACTGAAAAATGAAATTATTAGTTGCACTTACAGAGCTTTTTAATTATAAAGGAGGGGTATTCTGTATAATATTTTTCAAATGAGGGTAGTTGGTGTAATACAGTTCCTCAGAGGGATAGTTTGTATAAAATCCGTAACTATTATAGCTTTAACAGAGCAATCAAAAAACCGATTATACCTTTGGGACATGTACCTGACTTGTTCTTAGGCTCTCTTACGCTTTATGTGTTATCACTCATGGGTACCTGAGAGATCATCACCGGGAAAAATGGCCATGCGCGACGCGCAGCTCATAGAGAAGCTGTTTTCGGGACGGTGATCCATAGCATATTTGACGCGTGGCACTATGAGGTCCTATGGACCTGCACATTGACTTGATTACTATGATACGCATGCGATTATGTGCGCTTGATACTATACATCATTCTGCATTCAACAAACTTGAAACCAAGCTGCCAAATGCACTTCATTGCACGCTCCCAAGTACACCTCCGAGTACACTCCCAAGTACACTCCCGAGCATGCTCTCAAGTACGCTTCCAATTGCACTCGATGGCACACTCCTAGCCTGCTTGACTGTACGCTCCCAAGTAAGCTCTCAAGACACTGCCAAGTACACCTCCGAGTATGCTCCCAAGTACACCTCCAAGTATGCTCCCAAGTACACCTCCGAGTCGCTCTCAAGTACACTCCCGAGCACCCTCTCAAATACACTCCCAATTGCACTCGATGGCACACTCCCAGCCTACTTGGCTCTACGCTCCAAAGTACACTCTCAACAGGCAAGACACTCCCAATCTCACTTGACTATATGCTCCCATATATGCCCCTGCGTGCTCGATCCGGAAACTTGCTGAGTTGCAGGCGCCAGGCACCAGGAGGCGTGAGGCAGATTGCGTGTGGCGTGTGGCGTGTGGCGGGCGCCGAAATCATGACGTCGGTCGATATCATAGTCTGAACCTTATCTTTAGCGCGGCCACTGCGACGAGATCCCACGATGCCTCACGGTCATGGTGTTGATAATTGCAGCCTTAGATTCTGCAGGAATGGTAGACAATTGGATCGTGGGGAGAGCAGATCTCCGACTCAGATTTTCCAGCGGAATCCGCTGCCCGCTTCCCATCAATTGTGGGTGTGTGTGTGATGCATTCGGTCCGGGGCTGATGGTGATGATGGCGATGGCGATGGTGATGATGACGATAGTGATGGTGTTGGTGATGGTGATCATAGTACCAGAAGCACTTAGATAAGTAGGTTGGCTACGTCAACATCAGCATCAAAGCTTCCACAGACTTAGAGCCTTCTATGAGCCAAAGCTTCCACAAACTCAGTGTTTTCCATCGGCCAAAAGTTTCCCGTGGAAAACTCTACTCCTCCCGAAGCGCGGCTCTCTCAAGCGCGGCTCTTTCAAGGGCGGCTCTCTCAGGCAGGCTATCAAGCAGGCTTTCAAGCAGGTTCTCAAGCGCCAGCGGGCTCTCAAGCGGACTCGCAGCGATTGTATGTATAGTACCGGTATAACAGCGAAGACTGCAAGCAGAAAAGACAGGTATAGGTATTGCATATACAGGTCTCAGCCGGAGATGAGTCTCGTATGGCCGGAGACGGTGATGTCTCGTATGGCCGGAGATGACTGTTGACTCTGATACGGGCTGATGGCATTCAGCCGTACTTGCACTTTCATATATATTGGCCTTGTGGCTTTCTTAGATAGAATACAATCAAGCTTCTCTGGCATCACTATTTCAACAATACGTCAATCTCCGGCCGCCAGTCGTATATAGTTCCATAGGCCCACGCGCACATCTCTATGAATCGACTATAGCTGACTATAGACTGCGCGTCGCGCAAGGGTCCACGGGAAGCTTGCTATGAGCTGCGCGTAGCGCAGCCTATAATCGATTTGCACTTTTGCTGATGCATTGTTCAAAGTAGAGATGATAGAGAAGAATGATTGTATTCTATCTAAGAGGGCCACAAGGCCATATATATGAGAGTACAAGTACGAATGCGTACGCACTAATCTATGGACAGCTACGGCTGAATGCCACCAGAGTCAACAGTCATCTCCGGCCATGCAAGCCATCATCATCTCAGGCCATACAAGACATCACCGTCTCCGGAAATACAAGACATGATCTCCGGCCATAAGAAGACTGAGAACTATTATGCAATAATCATGTTGCAATATGGGGAGAACCGTGTGCGTGTATAGACTTAGATACAGAGGAGAAAGGAGAATGACTCGGGTTATATGAGAAGTGTGCCCCTTACTACCAGCACCGCTAGCGGTCAGCTCTATATATACATGCAGCAGATCAAGGAAAGTAACTCAGGATATCTTGTCTCGTCGGTGTTCCGGTTCAGACGGCATGATACCGTCATCTTCTACTATGATTATGTCTGAGTGGTACATCAATATTCCCGCAGTTCGTATCGCCCTGGGTGTGTTTGTCAACGAAATGTGGCGAGTATCAATGCAATATATTATTATTGTCTCATCACCGCCGGAGGCGACTAGCGCCGCGTGTTGTCGCTGCAGTTGTTCCACAATAATGTTCGATGGATATAAAGACGTGTGTATCGAATGCAACAGGCACAGGGGTCGCAACAGTCCGCCCATTAGTCTTTCAGGTCCCCATGTGGTGGTTTAGTTTCGGGCAAGATATTGCAAGACTAGGACCCAATTAGGGCGACTGGAGGTGACGCCTAGGGCTGGGTTACTAATTCACCTGTAGTTATACAGTTATTTCGATAAAGACATAGTGATGTGGGCCCTCCAATCTATGGATAATTGACTGGGTTGGTTATAGTGTAAATTATGTACCCTAGACGCGGTTGGGAGGCATATTGGATATCATCCGTCACGACCGCATCACTCGCATCATGTGTTCATCACTCAGAAGACTGCCGGCACCTACAGTCTCGCAGTCTAAAAACTTCCATGACGAACAATGATAGTCCGGGACAGGGCAAGGTCTTACCCGGATGGGGCGGACTTTTGCGAACCCTGAACAGGCATTCCTTTCACCGCCACAGGTGGAAGCAGAGCTGGCCGTTATAGATATGCACTAACACTTAAATACGTCATCAACATATAGGTGAGCAGAAATGCTGGCAGTGTCCGTAACCTACTTTAATGGATATTGCACTGCATGTTACGGCTATACATCTTTCATCTACTTTGCCACATATACGTCACTCTACGTCTAGGGTATCTCTGCTGGGGATGATGATTGCAGTTGCGGAGGAATCTCCTTGGCCGGTTTAAATTGGAGGAGTGTAGAAGTAGAAACTATGTACTTAAAATACAATAGATCCTAGCGGCGAATGCCGGACGATAAAACCGAGAGCATCTCCGCTGTGTACCGTTGGACATTGGTGGGCGATTGTCAGAATCCCGAAATGACATGCAGGAACAAGAACAGAAACACGACTGAACTGTAATAAAACCTAATCAATCTTTATGGTGAGAACACGGTAAGGCTTGCGAAAGCGACTTGCCGCCTGCGACTCCGACGATGAGGATACCTTACAGTAGCTAGAGGCAGCGGGAGTTAGCGTCATCTACTGCGGAACGTTTAGGGAACGTTCACATGATTGAAAGCATTACCGCGGCGGCGACAGAAATTAGCTGCAGAAGGATTATACTAGAATCCGAAGGAAACAGGAATTTTGCTTTGCAAGTAGGCTGATTTAATGACTGCAGTCCAAAAATTGCCTTTGTTGATGTCGAACCGGGATGACGGGATTTTCCGACACCCTTCGTCGGTTAGGGATATTTTAGATCCTCCTGGGCTACCGGAGTTTCATTCGGAAGTGTACGGAGGTGACGTTGCGACGAACGGGAACTCGGAAACGACACGTGAACGATGTGAGTTGATATGTGCAAGACCCGAGCAAGTGCATCTGAGAGCGAGGAAAGATGGCATTAGTGCGATAGCCATGGGATCATACGATCCGGCTCGTTCCGCTTGTCGAAATGTTTGAGGGTCACAAGGTATTAACGGTTGTGGTCACTGCGTTCATGAAGTCCACCGTCGAAGATGTTCTAGTGTACCTTACGATTTTCTACACGAGAACGTCAAGGTGTCAAGGGAGCAAGCGGAATCTGTTGTAGTAAGAAGGGGAGAACCGTGTGCATAGACTATGGTACAGAGAACGATAGGAGGTGAACGACTCAAGATATATAGTACAAGAGAGTGGCGACTGTTGCGCTGCCTTCTGCCGCCTTTGCCACTACCAGATATGCAACAGAATCTAGACTTGCAACCAAGTTTCACTAATTTCGTGACCAGGTAGGTTTGAAAATCGTTCTACTCATTTTCTAGAATGGGAGTATTGGCTATCTTCCCACTGGAATAAAATGCTGGTAAACAGTGGAGTGATGACGGTGGGGCCGACGAATAGATGGTAACGATAAGGAATCAATCAAGCTAAATTTATAGCTCGGGGAGTGATTGGTTACTATGACAAACGGCTTCTGCTGCAAGGATTACACCAGTCCGGGGATGGACAAGTCTGGTCTGGTCCGATCCCGGACTGAGCCTTACCTCAGGCAGGAACAGTACTGCGAAAAAGGTGTTACGGGATGGCAAAAGGCCGCGCCGTACAACTATCGCTACTTTCTTGTAATATACCTCGAGACTTTCTTCTTGTCAGTGTTGGCAACGGTTCGGTAGTGAAACGGTTCGGACCGGCAGTTCGCGGTGCGGTTCGGGACTGGTTCGAGGGGCTTGAGAACCGCACCGCTGGAACCGGTTCACAATGCAAGATTAGCTGGTTCGGAACTAGTTCGAACCGGTTCATCGAAGGTGGTTATTGGCCAGGCGAGAACTGGTGAATATGTATGAGGTCAACCCGTCCGGACTCCAGATTAAGAGTAGAACTCATTCCTCAACACTCTTAGAACTTCTTCCTCAGCACCATCACTTCAATCTGACTCAAGATCCTTTGGAGGAAATACCATCTTAGCCATCGAATGCAGAAAGACGTGGGGATACTTCAACTTTTTTCGCCAGAGGTAGTGATTTCGAAAGCAGATGACATGAGGAATGCTTGGATTGTGGGAATCATGTAGTTATGCAGCATTAGATTTAACAAAATCGATATGGACGCCATTTCGAATCATTTGAGAACCGGTTCGAACCGGTTCCAGCTTCCGAACCGCACCGCCCCAACCAGTTCACTGCCCGAACCGGGACTGGTTCGAACCGTTGTCAACACTGCCCTTTCTCTCTTCTTTCTGTATGCACCTAAGTCTATACAACGCACACGGTTCTCCCGTCCATATCACAACAGCATACTTCACTAACTCAAATTCATGCAGCTCACTTTAAAGGTCCACAATTTCCCAACCGCAAAATCTGCCCAATAAAAGCAGTCTAGGAAATCACTATATTGTAAAGACTGCCTGTCGCAAGAAGCCTAAGAGATAATAAACCCAAAACCAAAACCTAGAACTATCATACCACTATAGAAATTTGAACGGTATCATTACAGCCAAAATTTCCGATGGTCTGAAATTCAGCCATTTCGAAGTACCTCAGCGGCTCGGCAAAATTATTTAGTGGCGCCAGCCTGGCGGAGTCGCTCGACCACAGCCAGGTGTCCACCTCCAGCTGCTGCCTCCAGTGCCGTCCGTCTATCGTACTCTGAAGGCTCAGCATTGACGTTGGCGCTGGCCTGGAGGAGTCGCTCGACCACAGCCAG